>Ga0315909_10000217_pt1 | contig 76592 bp, 90 predicted proteins | sample LakEriMetagenome_11_FD_203527 | JGI IMG/M metagenome (GOLD analysis project Ga0315909, IMG submission 203527) | Freshwater fungal communities from buoy surface, Lake Erie, Ohio, United States - Buoy 2 MA125 | ecosystem: Environmental > Aquatic > Freshwater > Lake | place: USA: Lake Erie, Ohio...
AGTATCCTAAGGACTTCAATCTCAACCGTCGTGCAATGTCTGCTCTTGAAAAGCGCAACGTTCTTCCCCAGCATATCGCTGCTGCGATTAAGCGTTGGGGCCATCTTCTTGATGAATTTCGTGAAGCCCAGGCAGGCAAAGATGAACAGCTTAACGAAGCATACTCTAACATTGGCAAGCTGCAAATGCGCTATGCTATCAAGCTGATTGAAGAAATCGTTGCAGAACTGAATGGATACATCGCACTCAAGAAGACTGTGAAGAAGCCCCGTGCTAAGAAGGCTGTTCCGGTCGAGCGTGTCGTTGCTAAGCTTAAGCACTGCAAGTCGTTCAAGGATGATGCACTCAAGCTTGAATTGACTGGTCTAAGCCCCGTTAAGCTTCATGAGAGCACCGAAGCTTGGGTCTATGACACTAAGAAGCGCAAGATGCATCACTATGTCGCAGACGATTATAGCAAGTGCCTGATGGTTAAGGGTAACACTGTGATTGGCTTTGACAAGAAGGAATCGGGTGTTAAGACGCTTCGCAAGCCCGTTGAACAGATTAAGGCACTGATGGGTAGTAAGCCTGCTGCTCGTAAGTATTTCAAGGAGATCAAGGCTGTTGAGGCTGTACCTAATGGTCGCTTCAACGCTGATATGATCATTCTTAAGGCATTCTAAAAGGAAAATATATGACAACCCAAATTGATCTAAACAAGTACGCAGACTTCGTCCTCACTGTATGCAGTGATCAGAGTAAGGACCTAGCTGCCCTCATTGAACGCCTTAAGGAGCTTGATGCTTCTAGTAACGTCAATATTGCGTTACTAATGACAGCAAGCACTGGACTCGGCAGTGAAGGTGGCGAGTTTGAAGAAATCGTTAAGAAGATCCTCTTCCAGGGCAAACCTCTCAATGAGGACAACATCTTCCATATGAAGCGTGAACTGGGCGACATTGCTTGGTACTGGGCTAATGCTTGTAACGCACTCGGACTTGACCCTAATGAAGTGCTTGCTGAAAACGTAGACAAGCTACAGTCACGCTATCCGGGTGGTAAGTTTGATGCTCACTACAGCGAAAACCGCAAAGAGGGCGATCTATAATGAGTTGCCCTGTAATTTCAAAAGTTGTTGCTGAACACTTCGGGGTTGATCTAGTCAGCGATCAGGACCACCTAGTAGATGATTTGGGCGGCGACGATCTTGACGTTATTGAATTAGTAATGACGCTTGAAGAAACGTTCAATATTTCCATTACCGACGATGAAGCGGAAAATCTATACACTGTTCAGGATGTGGTCAACTGTGTGCAGACTAAGGAGAAGGAAGCTTTTAAGCTTTAGTAACCCTAAAAGAGAATAAAGGTCATGACGTTTCCTGATAAATAACTTTAACAGGAAACGATTATGGCAGCAGACCCACTAGCAACACCAACTAACTACGACCTAACACAGCTTAAGGAAGGTCTCTTTGAGAACCTTCGTTTACGTTTGGGCGGCGATATCATTGATCTTGAACTTGATCCAGACCATTACGAAGCTGCATACAACTATGCAGTAAAGCTTTATCGTCAAAGAGCGCAGAACGCAACGATTGAAAGTTATACCCTTATGCGTGTTGAGAAGAACGTGTATGAGTACACACTGCCAGAAGAGTTTATCAACGTTCGTGCATTATTCCGTAGAACAGTAGGTCTTGAAACTGGACCTAGCTCTACTGCGTTTGATCCGTTCTCTAGTGCCATTCTGAACACTTACCTGTTGAACTATAACTATACAGGCGGTATGGCTACATACGACTTCTATGCCGGTTATGTTGAACTTGCAGCACGTATGTTTGGTGGTTATGTAACTTACACGTTTAACCCAGTAACCAAACTACTGAAAGTGGTTCGTGACTTCAAGGGTTCAGGTGAACGCATTCTTATCTGGGCTGATATCCAGCGTCCTGAAATTGAACTTATTCAGGATCCTGGTGCAGGTGTTTGGATTGGTGATTATACTCTTGCTGTTCTGAAGGGCATCATCGGTGAAGCTCGTGAAAAGTTTGGAACTATTGCAGGCCCAGGCGGCGGCACAAGTTTGAATGGTTCTGCTATGAAGGCTGAATCTAAAGCCGAGCAAGAAAGATTGATTGACGATCTACGTAAGTATCAGGATTATTCACAACCACTAACTTGGATTCAAGGATAAGGCTTGACAATCTAATATTCTTATGTTATAGTATAAGAATGATTATAGGAATTACAGGACTAATCGGGTCGGGCAAGGACACTGCCGCAGACTATCTTTGCACTTTTCATGGTTTCAAGAGAATGAGTTTTGCGGGCGCATTGAAGGATGCGGTTGCAGTCATTTTCAATTGGGACCGAGAACTTCTTGAGGGTTCAACTAAAGCAAGCCGAGAATGGCGAGAGGAAGTTGACGTTTGGTGGGCAGAGCGTCTTAATATCCCTCATCTTACTCCCCGCTGGGTACTACAGCAATGGGGAACAGATGTTGCTCGTAAAAGCTTTCACAATGACATTTGGGTTGCTAGCGTAGAGAATAGACTACGAAATATCAAGGACGATATCGTTATTACTGATTGTCGTTTTGCCAACGAGTTAGTCGCCATTAAGAATGCAGGTGGTATCACTATGCGAACTCATCGCGGCGAAGAACCTGAATGGTTGTCTACAGCCGCATTGTTTAACCATACACCAAATAGTATAGTTAAGGACAATCTTAAAGCTGTTTTGGAAAATGAGTATGGAGTACACGCCAGTGAGTATAGCAGCGTGGGTATAGCATATGATTATGACTTAGACAACAACGATACGATTGACCATCTACATAAGCAGATAGAATCAATAATCAACCGTTAAGTCGCCCCTCTTCCAAGTGACTTCTTTCTTCTTGACTACTTCAACGCAGTTAAGGCAGATAGTCCTCAGATTATTGAAAGCAACATTGTTAAGATCGCCGTCAATATGAAAGACGGTCATTTGACTAGGATACAAACTCTTGAAGCCGCACAAATCACAGTGCGGCTTTTTTTTATATCCAGCCTTCTCCCAGTTTGGTCTTAGTGGCTTTTTCTTAGCCTTCTTCTTACCACAGCTATCACATATGCTGCGATAGTAAGTTTTTCCGTTACGGATATAATTGATTGCTCTGTAATTCTTATTACAACTACTACAGATAGGTCGCTTAAGCATAATATTATTTATGCATTTATACCTTTAAAGGTTCGGTTAAACCAAGTTTTTTGATTTATAAACTAAATACTCATTAGAATCTTGATATGTATATATCAAGGTAGGTGGTAAACCTCATAATCATACAAAAGGAAAAATAATATGGCACTAGCATCTCCAGGTGTAGAAGTTACAGTAATTGACGAATCTCAATACCTTCCAGCACCGACAAACTCTATTCCCTTTATTCTTCTAGCAACCGCAGAGAATAAAGCTAACCCAACTGGTACAGGTATTGCTCAGGGTACAACTGCCGCTAATGCAGGCAAGCTATTCCAAGTAACCAGTCAGCGTGACCTTGTTACTCTATACGGTAACCCGTTCTTCTATTCTACATCAAATGGTACTCCAATTCAGGGATATGAATTGAACGAGTATGGTTTGCTAGCTGCATATTCTGCATTGGGAATCACCAACAGAGTATTCTGCTTGAGAGCCGACATTGATCTTGCAAGTCTAGTTGGTCAAACATCAAGACCAACTGGAAATCCAGCAGCCGGAGCTTACTGGCTTGATACAACAACTTCAACTTGGGGAATCAATGAGTTTGACTCAGTAACTGGTCAGTTTAACTTGAAGACTCCTATTGTAATTACTGATCCAACGTTCTTAAGTGGCGGTTATCCAGTTCAGAGCTTGGGTATCCCCGGTGACTATGCAGTTAATGCAATTCCAACTTACGATTTCCCAACTGCTGCAAGTGCAGTTCAATTCTTCTACAAGAACACTGCAAACAATTGGGTATCAATCGGATCTCAAGCATGGTTAGCTTCATGGCCAACTGTACAAGGAACTAACGCTCCTTCTACATTGACAGCCGGTAATACGTTAACTATCCTTATTAACAATGCAGTAGGACCAACCATCACTGTTCCTGCAGGCCCAGATAATACTGTAGCTAATTTGGTATCTCAGATCAATGCATTGAACTATGATTATCTTTCAGCCGCGGTTGTTGGTGGAAAGCTTCAACTGTTCTCTACACAAAATGCTTCAACACTAAGTAATAACGTACCTTATAGATTAGGAATTTCAGGAACCGGCACTATTTTAGCTGATTTGGGAATTTCCTCAGGTGTGTATTCACAGCCCGGTTTCTCATATGGTACTTCTGCATTCCAGCCATTATGGCAAACTGGACAGACATATCCTAGACCAACCGGTTCAGTATGGATTAAGGTTGGTTCAGCAGGATCAGGTTTAAACACTGTTGTTTCAGAATGGGATGCGGTAACACTTAACTGGGTTCCTAAGACAGTATCATATGCTACCTCTGACGTAGCTGCAATTAGTGCATTAGACTCAACCGGCGGTCAAAACATTCCAGCCGGAACAGTTTATACACAATATGCATACAATCTTGATCCTGTTGCTATTGATAACGATCCTCCCCTATATTACTGGGAAAGAATTGCAACCGGACCTACTATTATCACCGGTAGTGTATCTAACCCATCATTCACTAATGGCTCGTACACTTTAAGAGTTTTAGTTTCTATTCCCGGAAGCGCCAGCTACGGAGTCTACACCATGGCTTTGGGAGATAATACCGACGCAACAGATTTTGTCAATGCATGGAACGCTTCTGCTATTCCTTACACCACAGCGACTCTAACAGATGCGGATGCTATCCAGCTAACTCACACTACTGGCGGTGTAATTATTTTAAGTGATTTTGATGATTCTACTGGTGTAAGTTCAGGTTTGATTGAAGATGCAGGATTTGTAATCGGATCAACAGTCGGTGTCAAAGAAGGTCCTAGCTTTACTACTAGCTTCCAGCCAACCCAAACTTCAACTAGCGGTGTGGGTAGCAGTTTGTCATTGAATGTACAGGTAGGGTATCAAAAATACTATGTTAACCCAAATACTTTCCCGAATGGTGGTTCAGGCTACGTAGTCGGAGATACAGTAACAATCAGCGGTACTCAGTTGGGAGGGGCTACTCCTGCTAACGATTTGGTAGTTAAAGTAGTTTCTGTAAACACCGGCGTAGTGACCGGAGTTACTGTAGTAAGTGGGACTGCTGCTCCTATGTATCAGACTCAGCTTTCAAACTGGGTAGAGTTTGACATGACTGCTAATGAAGGTGCACCAGTTTCATCACCTGATAATTTAACCAACTGGTTCTACTCAGTAGTAGATGAAGTTGATATCATGGTTAAAACAACTGCAGGTTGGAGAGGATATCGCAATGCTGATTACGATAGCAATGGTTTCCCACTACCATCAGGTGTCAATGCAACTGATCCTAACGGTCCACTCGTAAGTGCAAGTGAGCCAACACTACAGTCAGACGGTACTGCTCTTGTATACGGTGATATTTGGATTGACGTAAGTGATCTTGAAAACTATCCAATCATCAATCGTTGGCAATCAGTAGACGGCACTGACAAGTGGGTTCGCATTGATAATAGCGACCAAACTAGTTCATCAGGTATCGTCTTTGCAGATGCACGTTGGGCAACTAACGGCACAACAAATCCTGCAAATGATCCTATTCCATCAATCGTAAGCTTACTAACAAGCAATTACCTAGATGTTGATGCACCTAATGCTAATCTATATCCAGTAGGTATGCTATTGTTTAATACTCGTCGTTCTGGCTACAATGTTAAGCAGTATCGCACTAATTACTTTAATGCTGACAGATTCCCAGATGAAGTGCTTCCAACTGAAAAGGATGCATGGGTATCAGTAAGCGGGCTACAGTCAAATGGTGCACCTTATATGGGTCGCAAGGCTCAGAGAGCGATGGTTGTTCAGGCAATGCGTGCAGCTATCGACACCAATACTGCAATTCGTGACGAAGATAACGCATTCAACATGCTCGCAACTCCTAACTATCCTGAACTACAGCCTAACATGGTTGTACTCAACAACGATAGAGGACAGACTGGATTCATCATTGGTGATACACCAATGAGACTAGCAGATAGTGCTACTGACATTCAGGCTTGGGCAACTAATGCCGCTGGTGCAACTTCAACCGGTGAAGATGGTCTTGTAACTCGTGACACTTATATGGGTCTATTCTATCCATCAGGAATCGCCCCAGACTTGTCAGGTAATCTTGTAGCAGTTCCCCCATCACACATGATGATCAGAACTATGCTACGTAACGACAATATTGCGTATCCTTGGTTCGCACCAGCTGGTACTCGCCGCGGTGTCATTGACAATGCTACAAGCATCGGATACATTGACGCAGCAACCGGTGAATTCCAAGTCATTAAGACAAGAATCGGAATTCGTGACGTATTGTACACGAATCAGATTAACCCACTTGTCTTCTTCACTGGAAACGGACTATTGAACTATGGTAACAAGTCAAGCTTCAATTCACAGTCAGCACTTGACAGAATTAACGTTGCAAGACTTATCGCTTATATTCGTCGCCAATTGACAATTGCAGCAAGACCGTTCGTCTTCGAACCAAATGATGCATTGACAAGACAAGAAATCTCAGGTGTCATTGAGACATTGATGGTTGACCTTGTAGCTAAGAGAGGTATTTATGACTATCTCGTAGTCTGCGACGAGTCAAACAACACACCAGCCCGTATTGACAGAAACGAGCTTTGGGTAGACGTAGCAATTGAGCCTGTTAAGGCAATTGAATTCATCTACATTCCGGTTCGTGTATTCAACACTGGTGAGATTTCAGGCTAATAATGCAGTGGGGGCTTCCTAGCCCCCACTAACAAAAGATAAATACTTATAACAGGAGAATACAAATGGCAACAGCCTCACAATCATTGTTCAACATGACCGTAGCATCTGATAACGCAGGCGGCAACCAAGGTCTGTTGATGCCTAAACTACAGTTCCGCTTTAGAGTCAACTTCTTGAACTTTGGGGTTGATGCTAACGGTGGACTACAGCTTACTAAGCAGGTTATGGACTGCTCAAGACCACAGGTACAGTTTGATGAAGTAACGCTAAACGTTTACAACTCAAGAATGTATCTTGCAGGTAAGCACACGTGGAACCCACTAACAGTAAACATCCGTGATGATGCTTCCGGGTCAGTTTCAAAAGCAATTGGTCAGCAATTGCAGAAGCAGATGGATTTCGTTGAGCAAGCATCTGCTGCTACTGGTCAAGACTATAAGTTCCAAACCAATATTGAGATTCTAGACGGTGGTAACGGCGCTCTTGCTCCTACTGTGCTTGAAACTTGGGAACTATATGGTTGCTTCGTTCAGCAGGCAAACTATCAGAATCTAAACTATGCAACTAGTGAAGCAGTATCAATCGCATTACAAATTCGTTATGATAATGCAATTCAAGCACCTCTAACAAGCGGAGTAGGTCAGCTAGTTGGTCGTGCATTCAACGGTTCTACTGGTATCGCAACAGGTATCGGTGGCACTACTTAATAGTTAGGACACTTTATGTCACTAGGTAACTGGGGCGAAAGTTTACTTAGGTCCGCTGCCGGAGAATTCTTCGGCAGCGAATACCTTAGAGATTACACGCACGCTTCAAAAACTTTTAGACCGAATTCTTATGAGAATTCGCCTAAGTTTAAATTTTTATTTCATACTTATTTTGATATTAATCCAGAAGCATATCCGCAGGCAACTAATTTCGGAATATTAGTAAAAGAAGTGCGCCTCCCGTCATATTCATTGCAGACAGCACAAATGAATCAATACAATAGAAAACGTATTGTTCAAACAAAAATCAGATATGAGCCAATTGATATCACATTTCACGATGACAACGGAAATAATGTTACAAAGATGTGGGAAGCGTATTATCGCTACTACTATAATGATGGTTCAAAGCCCGGCGCAGTTTTGCCAGCCGAAAGAGGCTCTCCTATAGAAAGAACTCAGTTCTTCGACGGTGAGATTACTGAATCTATAGAAAACTATAATTATAGAGACATTTACGAAAAAGCTGAAAATAAAAACTACGATTGGGGATTCAGTGGTGGTAACAATGCTAATTTTGCTGACAGCGGAGTTAAGGTTCCGTTCTTTAGAAACATAACAGTGTTTGGTCTTCATCAACACAATTTCACAGCATACACCTTGGTAAATCCAGTAATTACTAACTTCTCACACGACACATATAATTATGATACTGGTAATGGAGTTATGGAAAACAAGATGACCATAGACTACGAAACCGTTGTATATAATTATGGAAGCTTAGACGGCAGAGATCCTGCAAGTATTGTTACTGGATTTGGTAGCGAACAAAATTACGATAGAACACCAAGTCCGATCATGTCCCCGGGCGCAAATGGTACTGTACTGGGACAGGGTGGGTTGATAGATGCAGCAGGTGGGTTTATCCAATCATTGAAGGATGGAAATGCTGCCGGCGCCGTTTTAAATGCAAATGCAGTATACAATGGGCTTAAAAATCCAAACTTAAAAGAAACTGCTGCGATAGAATTAACCAATTCGTTCCTAACATCACTTACTAATACTCCTAAGAACAGAAATGCACCTTTTTCAGTTCCAGGCGCAAATCAAACACCTGGTGTGGTAGGACTAGCCGGCTTCCCCACAATTGGTGCAAAAAGAAGCCCGGCGCCAATCACTAATGAACCGTTAGCGGGCGAACAATATAACGGAGAAGACTTTAGTGACGTAGCAGGTTTCCCCACTGAACCTATCTTTGGTACCGGACCTATAACAAACACATAAATACTACTATGGCTATATACTCAGTAACAAATCTAGATCAAACTGTCAGACTTTTTGACAATTTCTACACCACTAAGCTACGTGTAAACGCAGCAGACTGGGATGTAGTCTATTCCTATTTTTTAGGAACATCAAAGAATCAGGGTATCGCTAGAAACTTTGCATCACTCTTGTTTAGAATAGCACAAGAAGGAAACTTCAATGTACTGGACCTATTAGCCACTATCAAGGGTACGACTACTAAACTGCAAACTAATCAAGTAATATGCTATTACTTGAATACATTTAGGCCCAAAGCTTCACTATATGGAGTGGGCATTATTCCTAAGCCGAACGAAGCAGTACAGCGCAACGTAGTACAATAACATGGGTAATTGGGCGCAAGGTATATACACACCTAAAAACCCAGAAAAGTACATAGGCAAACACAAGCCTAAATATCGTTCTGGTTGGGAACTCACGTTCATGACTTTTTGTGATACCAACAAAAACATTATATACTGGGCAAGCGAAGCTATGCGTATCCCATACAAGCATCCATTAACCGGTAAACCCACTATCTATGTTCCGGACTTTTTTGTAGTATATGAAAACAAGTTTGGCAAGAAAGTGGCTGAGGTAGTTGAGATTAAGCCCAAAAAGCAGAGCGTAATTGAAAGTAAAGTTGCTAGTGCGAAAGATAGAGCAATCGTTGCGATCAATCATGCTAAATGGAGCGCAGCCGCTGCATATTGTAAACAGCAGGGATTAACTTTTAGAGTCATCACCGAAGATGATATATTCAGGAATGGCTCTAAGTAAATAAATACTTTATGACCAAAAAGCTTGAAGAATTATTTGAACTATCATCTGGGGACAATGACCTCACTATTCCTCTACCTGAAGTCACTGAAGAAGTGACAGAAAATGCACTAAGCACGTTAGATAAGATTGAGGCAGCATTGCCTCAAGTTAAAGGATTAGAAGCTGCTGACAATGAAATGGATGATCTAGCCGCAATGGCCACTGCAAGTTACAAAGACCTTATGGACTTGGGTATGCAGGTTGAATCACGTTTTAGTTCAGAAATCTTTAACAGTGCAAGTAGTATGCTTGGTCACGCTATCACTGCTAAGACAGCCAAGATCAACAAAAAGCTTAAAATGCTTGATTTACAGATGAAGAAAGCACAGCTTGACGCTAAGAATGCAGCAAAAAATGAAGAAGTAGAAAATACTCCATTAGGCGAAGGGCAAGCATTTGATAGAAACGAGTTGCTTAAGATGCTCGCCAACAAAAATAATGAACAGTGATAAATACATAATATAATATTGCAAGGATCCATATGCGTAGCTTAAAACAATATATCATGGAAAGTGTTCACACTTACGATTATACTGTCAAAATTGCGGGACAGGTTGATAAGAACTGGCTTGACATGTTCAAGTATAATCTTAAAAAGTTTGACCCAATTGAAATGTCAGAACCAAAGACTACCCCTATTCAAAAGAGTCCATATGGATTCAATGATGTGTCAAACGAGCCAGTAACTTTAATCAGAGCAAAATTCAGATATCCTGCTACAGAACCTATGATCCAACAGATTGCTCAATTGCTTGGCTACAATGTAAACATGGTTCGTCTTGTAAAAACCGGCTATGATGAGAGCGTCACTTCCGAAATGGAAGGCTATGAAAATCAAATGGATCACAGCCCTGTTCTAACTCATGAAGAACTTGAAGAACAGCCCGGTGCTAAAGAAGCTGCAAAAGCATATGGTAACAGCTATCTTGACAGCATCAAAGAACAAACTAAGGATGACAAGATTGACATTCCTTATGAGGGCAAGAAGACTCCTGATGCATTTGATCCTTTCAAGCCAGAAACACTAATGGCAACAATGGGCAAAGAAAGTCCAATGACTAAGATCACGAGACCAGAAAAGCCTCGCACAGGCGCAATGGGAGGCAGATAATGAAAGACATTCTAGGTAAATTAACTGAATTAGAAGCTACTGCTCCTAAGGTTACTAAGAAAAAAATGTTGAGTGAAGATTCAACTAAGCCACCCATAAACGCTGAAACTAAGCCAACTCGTCTTAAAGACATTTTTGAGACAATGGCAACAAAACAGCCTGTTCCTGTAGTAGGAAAAGAAGGCGGCACCCAACAAACTGGCGCAGGATTTATCAATGTAACCGATACAAGTCCTGCTGCACAAGCTTTAAGCAAAGCAGTAGGTGATCTTGCTCAGCAGAAGAAATTGCAAATCGTTGTTCCAACTGCTGGTCAAACAGGTCAGCCGGCACCTGCAGGTGCAACTGGTCAGCAACCAGCTGGTCAAATGCAAATGAAAGAAAAGTGGGATGCTGAAACTAAAGTAGCTCCAAGTGAGAAGGGTAAGTATGCTGGAAAAGACAAGGCAGAACTTACTAAAGCTTATAACAAACTAAAGGCAAGTGGCCCACACAAGAAGGGTTCGCCAGAGTTCGGTAAGATGAGAGAACTTGCGTTTGCTATTCGTGCTAAGAGTGATTGGGGTAAGGTTCAAGAAGAACAGCTTGACGAAAAGTTTGCAAGTCAGCAACAAGCAAAATTAATGTATGCTGCTGCTGATGACAAAGATGTTGCTAAGAAGACTGGTGTAAGTCAGAAGGTTGCAAAAGAGTTTATCAAGAAAAGTCACGGACAAAAGGTAAGCAAGCTTCCCAAGAAAGTAAAAGAAGGCGATATAGCTCCTACTAACGGCATTGATACCCAAGGTGCCAATCTAGGTGCTGGTCGTAGTCAAACAACTTTAGAAGGTAAGAAGCCAGACTTCTTAGACCTTGACAAAGATGGCAACAAGAAAGAATCAATGAAGAAGGCGGCAGCCGACAAGAAAAAGAAAAAGGTAGATGAATCTATGAATCACAGAATTAGTGCAGCCCGCTTAGAGGGCAAATCACACGGTCTAAGAGGTCATGCACACTCTGGCAAGAGATACGAAGACCTAGAAGAAATGAAGGCATATCACGAGGGCTACAAAGAAGGTCTTGACGAATGCTATGGTCAGGGCGTTTATGAAACTGCTATGCCAGCAACTGTTCCTGGAATGGCAAGTGCTGCAATGCCTGCAATGCCTGCAATGGAAGATGAAATGGAAGAAGGCAGACTGGGTAAGGCTGCTCTTGCGCTTGGCGGCGCTGCCGCTCTTGCCGGCGCGGGCGCTATGGCAAAGGGTGCTTATGACTATCATAAGAAAGACCCGGCTACTGCAATGTCACATTCAGATATGGATCTTCAACGCGGTGGCGGCTTCTATAAAGAAGACGAAATGGATGAAGGCAACGCTTTCACCGCAGCACTTGCAAAGACTCCAAAGGGAGGCAAGTTCACCGTAGGTGGTAAGACATACACTGATCGTACATCACATGATGCAAAGATTGACGAGTATGCATTTGAATCACTTGACAAGCAGCTTAATGCACTTCTTAACGAAAGCGAAGATTTGTCAGAAGGTCTTTCAGTATCAGTTTCTAAGGGTCAGCAGAATGCTCCTGACTCAGTAACTATCACTGCACAAGATGCAGAAGCAGACCAACTACTACAACTTGTAAAGCACGCTGGTCTTGGTTTGTTCGGCGATGAAGCTGCACATGAACCATCAAGTGCAATGTCAATTCAGCCAGCACATGGAGCTCCGGATGAAGTTGGCGCAGGCGGCGTAGATATTGATGTAGTTGATGGCTCAGATGATATGCTTGGTCTAATGAAGAAATTAAGCGGTGTTGAAGCATCGGGTGCAGAAGACTACGCTGATGAAGAAGGTGGTTGCGACTGCGAAGAAGGCAATTGTGATTGTGACAAAGAAGAAGCTAACGAAGGAGCTTGCATGGAATGCGGCGGAATGATGGAAGCTGGACACAGTTGCGGTTCAAAAGAAATGGTCGATGAAGTAGAATCAGAAGATCAAATGGAATTCAAAGTTGCAGAAGATAACGCACCCGATTCAGGTGCAGCAGAAACTACTGCCGACGAAGAAGCTGAAGCTGAAGAAGATAAGGCTCTTGCTCTTAAGAGCGTAAACGAATCGTTCTTTGATTTGTTAGATCGTCTTGATCAATTGTCAGAAGGTTCAGGCGATAAGCCAAAGCATCCTGAACATGACAAGAAAGATGACAAGGATTTTGACGACGAAGAAGATGGCCCGGATTATGGTAAAGCATGGTACGATACTTCTGACGAGTTGAAAGAAGAAGAACTTACTGAGTGGGCTAACAATGCAGGTAAGAAGGGTACTGATGCATCATTTGAAGCAGACATTGAATTCATGACCAAGGTTATTGCAGGTGGACTCAACAAGCCTAAGTCAACTGGTCAGACGACTGTTCCTGTTATTGCTGGTCAGACTGAAAGAATGCATGACCATCAGGGTTCAGTAAGCGACTCAGTTGATGACTGGGTAAAGCTTGCCGGAGTCAAGTAAGTCTATAAAAATCTAAAGATAGCCGGGCTAGTTCCCGGCTATTTTTTTTGCCAATCGTAAATGAATCCAAAACGATAAATACAATATAATGGGTGATAATTAACATGGCACAACGCAATATTGACTTTGGTAGTTTTCCTGACGATCCAAATGCAGATGCAATCAGAACAGCATTTGACAAAGTTCAACAGAATTTTACCGAATTATTTTCAGGTCTTCAAGATCAGGCAGTTATCTCGGTTAATAGAACCGCAGGTGCAGGTATCACCGTTAACTCGCCTACTGGAAATGTTGTTGTAAGTGCTAACATCGCTCAAGTCAGAATTGAAAGTTCTACTCTTGATCTTTCTACTGGCTCACCCGCTAGTCCCGGCCCACTAGCCTTTATTACTAACGGCTCAGTTCCGTTCTTTATTAACTTGCCGGCAAATGTCACCGGTGTTTCAAATATCACTATAGGAAACACTCTTACCGCTAATACCGTCAATGTTAATCTACAAATCAACGGTAATACCGCTAGCTTTACAGGAAACATAGCTACTACTGCTAATGTTAATGCCAACAATGCTAATATTACCAACAATATACTAGTAGGTGCAAATGCAAACGTAACTGGTAACTTGAATGTTACTGCCAATGCTAACATTACAGCAAATGTCAATGCAGGAAATATTAATGCTACTGCACTAATTACCGCTGCAACTGCTAATGTTGCCGGCAACATCAATGCTAATATAGTAAATGCTAATTTCTTGTACGGCGATGGAAGTAATCTTACCAACGTAAGTGCAGTTGCAAATACAAGAATATTGAATGGCACTAGCTATGCCAACATCCCTGTCTCCGGCGGAAACCTCAACATAGTAATCGGAAGTAACGCTACTATGAACGTTACTGCAACCGGAGCTAACATTACTGGTACATTAAATGCTACAGGTAACGCTAACGTTGGTAATTTGGGAACTACATCAATTGTTGCAACAGGCACCGCTAACGTAACTGGAAATATCACAGGTGGCAACTTAACTACCACCGGTGCATTAAGCGTAACAAGTAACGCTAACGTTGGTAATTTGGGAACTGCACAAGTATTAGCTACTGCCAATGTCACTGCTCCCCAATTAATCTCAAACGTTGCAACTGGTACTGCTCCTCTTGTTGTCAACTCAACCACACAAGTTGCAAACTTGAATGCTGCCACAGCAGGCGCAGCAACAAATGCAAGCGCACTTCTACAGAACACCTCAACTGCAACAACAGTATATCCGACATTCACTACCTCAAGTGCGAATGGAAACTCAAGTGCAGTAATCAACACAGGTATTAGTGCGAACTTAGGTAACGCCTCTATTACTGCAACTACATTTGTTGGTGCTCTGTCTGGTGCAGCAACAAGTGCAACTACTGCCGGCACCGTAACAACCGCTGCACAACCAAACATTACCTCAGTAGGCACGTTGACAAGTCTATCAGTTACGGGTAATGTCACCGCTGCTAATTTTGTAGGTAATCTTGCTAATGGCAACTCAGACATTGCTATTCCTGCTGCTAACGGAAACATCAATTTTGACATTGCAGGAAATGCTAATGTCGTAGTAATGACTGGTACAGGTGTCAACGTAGCAGGTACGTTAAACGCAACCGGTAATGCTAATGTTGCTAATTTAGGTACAGGCAGAGTTATTGCTACTGGAAACATCTCAGGCACGCAGTTAATCAGTAATATTGCAACTGGTACTGCACCACTAGTAGTTACATCAACTACTCAAGTTGCAAACTTGAATGCTGCTACCGCGGGCACTGCTGGTACTGTGACAACTGCATCACAGCCTAACATCACTAGTGTTGGCACGCTAACATCACTTGGTGTAAACGGAACTGTAACCGCAGTCGCATTCACTGCAAATACCGGAATCTTTACTGGTAATGGCGCAGGACTTACTAATCTAGCTGGCGCCAACGTGACTGGCACTGTGCCTAGTGCAACTACTGCAACTACAGCAGGCACAGTAACAACAGCAGCGCAACCTAATATCACAAGCGTTGGTACTTTAACTTCTCTTGCGGTAACGGGTAATGTAACTGCTGGCAATATGTATGCTAACTCAGGTACAATCGGTGCTCTATTGTTAGGTGGGACGTTAACAACTTCTTCTCAACCTAATATTACGAGTGTCGGTACTCTCACTTCGCTGTCTGTTAGTGGAAATATCTCATCAGGAAATGCTAACTTAGGAAATGCTGTAAATGCTAATTTCTTCATTGGTAATTTCTATGGTACTGCCAACTCAGCTACAACAGCAACGAGTGCTACCACAGCAGGTACAGTAACAACTGCCGCTCAGCCCAACATTACTAGTGTTGGCACATTGACCAGTTTAAGTGTGAGTGGAAACACTACGTCGGGTAATTTCATAGGTGCTTTGGCAAACGGAAACAGCAATGTTAATATTCCTGCTGCAAATGGCAATGTCAATATCAGCGCCGCCGGTAATGCTAACATTGTAGTCGTAACCGGGACCGGTGCAAATATTGCAGGAACACTCAATGCAACAGGTAATGCTAACGTTGGTAATTTGGGCACAGCACGAGTTCTTGCAACTGCTAACGTTACTGCGCCTCAACTAATATCAAATGTTGCCACTGGTACAGCTCCGCTAGTAGTAACAAGTACTACACAAGTTGCTAACTTGAATGCTGCTACTGCTGGTGCAGCTACTACCGCAGGTACAGTAACTACAGCAGCGCAACCAAACATTACGAGTGTTGGTACACTGTCTTCATTGACTGTTTCTGGAAATCTATCATCAGGAAATGCAAACTTAGGCAATCTTGCAGTTGCAAACTTCTTCCAGGGTGACGGTGGTCTATTGACTAACATCGCAGTTAGTGCAGGTAGTTTCATTGTCAACGGTAACTCAAACGTAACAGTTGACGCTAACAGCAATGTGAGAATCAGTTCCGCCGGAAATGCTAACGTTGTAGTCGTAACCGGTACTGGTGCAAATATCAATGGCACTGCTAACGTAACAGGTAATTTGTCGGCAGGAAATATTTCTGCTACACTGGTAACCGGTACGCTAGCAACAGCGGCGCAGCCTAATGTAACGAGTTTGGGTACATTAACTGGTCTTAACGTAGTTGGTGTGAGCAATCTAGGCCCCAACAGTAACGTAATTATTACAGGCGGGTCCAACGGTGCTTTCTTAAGAACGAATGGTTCAGGCAGTCTAACATGGGATACCGCTACATTAGTTCCTGCACAAGGTGCTAACACACAAGTTATTTTCAATGATGGCGGCTCAACTTACGCAGGTAATGCGAACTTAACCTTCAACAAAAATACTGGGAATCTTAGTGTAGGCGGTGGACTAACAGTTGTAAACACTGCAACTTTTGGAAACGTATACGCTAACGCAGGTACAATCGGTGCAAGTTTACTAACTGGTACTTTAACAACAGCAGCACAGCCAAATATCACAAGTCTTGGTACGATATCATCATTGATTGTTTCTGGAAACATTAACGCCGGAAACATAACAGTTACATCAGGTACAATTACTGCTAATATTTTCTCAGGAAATGCTACCAATCTAAGTAATATTCCTGGTGCAAACGTAACCGGAACTGTTGCAAATGCTGCTTCTGCAAGCAGTTTGTTGACTAATACTTCAAGTGCAACTAGCGCATTCCCGACATTCGTTACCTCTGCATCAAATGGATGGTCGCAGCAGGTAGTTAACTCGGGAATTAGTGCTAACTTAGCTAATGCAAGTATCACTGCTACTACGTTTGTTGGTTCACTAAGCGGCACTGCATCAACTGCAACTACAGCCGGAACTGTGACAACTGCTGCCCAACCCAATATTACAAGTCTTGGTACGATCACATCACTGATTGTTTCTGGTAATATCAACGCTGGAAACATCACAGTTACATCAGGAACTATTACAGCTAATGTGTTCAGTGGTAATGCAACGAGCTTGTCTAACATACCGGGCGCTAATGTTACTGGTACTGTAGCAAGCGCAACAGCAGCAACCAATGCTAGTGCATTATTACAAAATACCTCAGCAGCAACTACTGTATACCCAACATTTAGCACTTCAAGCGCAAATGGAAATTCAAGTGCAGTAATCAATACAGCAATTAGTGCTAACTTAGCTAATGCAAGTATCACTGCTACTACGTTTGTTGGTTCACTAAGCGGCACTGCAACTAGTGCGACAACTGCAACCACAGCAGGCACAGTAACAACAGCGGCGCAGCCAAATATCACGAGCGTCGGTACGTTAACAAGTCTTGCTGTTACTGGAAATGTCACCGCAGGCAACGTCTATGCTAACGCAGGTACAATCGGTGCAAGTTTACTAACTGGTACTTTAACAACAGCGGCACAGCCAAATATCACGAGCGTCGGTACTCTAACGAGCGCCAGTGTTACCGGTAACGTAACTGCTGGTAATGTTTATGCCAACTCAGGTACAATCGGTGCAAGTCTATTAACTGGTACTTTAACAACAGCCGCACAACCAAATATCACTTCAGTAGGTACACTAACCTCACTATCAGTAACAGGAAATGTTACCGTCGGCAATCTACTCGGTGTCTTTGCAAACGGCAACAGTAATGTCAGTATTCCTGCTGCAAATGGTAATGTGAATATTTCAGCAGCAGGAAACGCAAACGTTCTTGTTGTAGCAGGAAGTGGTGTAAGAACCAACAGTCCGTTATCAATTAACGTTGGTCTTGGTTCTGGTTACTTCTTGGATATTGCAACTGGCACCGGACAATTAGGCATCAGAACCGCAGGTACTGGTTCCGGCATCTATAACGACTTGAATTCACCTAATACTATATTCAGAACTCAAGTTGTAGATAACGTTTCAGTTTCAATCGCAACAATTGCTACCGGCAGTGCCACTAGTGGTCCAAGAATCTCATTGGCACCAAATAATACTGCAATGATGAATGTTACCACTACTGGTGCAAACGTATTTGGTACACTGAATGCTACAGGAAACGCAAATGTCGGCAATTTGGGAACAGCACAAGTTCTTGCAACAGCAAACATAACTGCTCCTCAATTGATCAGTAACGTTGCAACTGGCACTGCTCCATTAGTCGTTACATCCACAACTCAAGTGGCAAACTTGAATGTTGCTAACGCAGGCTTCGCAACTAGTGCCGGATCGGCAACAACAGCAGGCACGGTAACTACTGCGGCTCAGCCCAACATTACGAGCGTTGGTACACTAACATCATTGGATGTGAGCGGGAATATTACCGCTGCTAATATTACTGCCAATACAGGTGTGTTTACAGGCAATGGCAGCGGTCTATCTGCGTTGAATGCAAGCAACATCACAACTGGTACGCTAGCACAAACAAGACTTGCTAATAGCTCACTAACTGTTAACGGCACTGCTATCTCATTGGGCGGCTCGGGTACAGTTACAGCTAATACTACACAAACAATAACATTCAACAACGGTGGCACTGGTGATGCGAGTGGTACAACATTTAACGGTGGCACCGCTAGAACTATATCACACAACTCAATTGGCGCAAGCCCGCTAGCCGGTTCAGCAAGTTTAACTACTACAGGTACAGTTACTAGCGGTACTTGGAATAGTGCAATTGGCTCATCCGCTACATTTGCTGCTGGACTGTCTGGTGCAAATCTAGCATCAATTACTGGTGCAAATGTCACCGGTACTGTAGCTAACGCAACTTTCGCAACAAGCGCAGGAAGCGCAACAACAGCAGGCACAGTAACAACAGCGGCGCAACCTAATATCACGAGTGTCGGTACACTAACTACGCTCGCAGTTACTGGGACAACAGGTTTCGCTTCTACAGATTCATCCGGGACAGGAAGTACCACTAAAATCATTAGAGCCGTTAATGGTACACAAGATATAGGTTTGATTCCAAGAGCCGGCGCAGGGTCATATAATAATTTGACCGGCGCTGACGATGCAATGATCGTGTATGCTAATAGCTCTGCCCAGGGTAATGCTAACCTAACTATTGCACCGTGGTCAACTGCTTCTGGTGGTATTCGTATCGTAACCGCAAGCAACGTAACATCTAGTATCAATCTTACAGCAACTACAACTGTGTTGAGCGGAGCTCTACAAACAGCAAACATCACAACCGGCGCAAACACAACAGCAGGTACAGTAACTGGTAACTGGACTCTCACTGCCGGTTCAAGATGGCAAGCTACTTACGCTGACCTTGCAGAACGTTACGTAGCAGACGAAGCCTATGAGCCAGGGACAGTTGTTGTTCTCGGCGGCGAAAATGAAGTAACGATTGAAAATGTTGCTGATTCGCATAAGGTTGCAGGAGTTGTCACTACTAATCCTGCATACATCATGAACGCCTTGCTTGAAGGCGAAAACGTAGTTGAAGTTGCTCTTATTGGACGTGTACCATGTAAGGTAATGGGCCCCGTCAATAAAGGTGACTTATTAACTACCGCGACTATTCCAGGATATGCATATGCAAATAATGCTGCTAGTGCAGGAAGAATCGTAGGTAAATCACTAGAAAACTTCAACGGTGAATTAGGAATCGTTGAAATAATGGTCGGTAAGACATAATAGAAAGGAATTATAATGGCTAAAGTAAAATCAGGTGGTAGTTCAAACAAAGGTCAAAAAGTTTCGTTTAGTGAAAATCATAAGGGCGGAACTACAATTGGTTTGGGACAGATTAAGTTCAGTACTATGAATAAGCATAAGCGTAGAAACTATAAGAAATACAGAGGTCAAGGAAGACCATAAAAACAAAGGAGCTAATAAGGTGGGGAAAGTAACATTAGAATTACTAAGAGAAATTTGTCCTAAGACTAGGGCAACGGTTCTTGCAAAATATGTAGAACCATTGAATAAGATCGGGGAACATTTTGATCTATTTGAAAATCCAAAGAGAATGGCTGCATTCTTAGCACAGATTGCACACGAGTCAGGAGGCTTTAACTTCACTGCTGAGGGCTTAAACTATAGTGCTAAAGCACTTATGAAGACATGGCCAAAGAGATTTCCAAATGTTACTGTTGCAAATGCATATGCCCGTAATCCTCAAAAGATTGCTAACAAAGTGTATGCAAATCGTATGGGCAACGGAACAGAAGCAAGTGGTGATGGATTCAAGTTTAGAGGTCGTGGATTGATTCAGTTGACTGGTAAAGATAACTACACCCGTTTTGCAAGATCAATTGGTATGTCACTAGACGAAGCAGTTAAATATCTTGAAACCCCTGAAGGCGCTGTAGCAAGTGCTGGATGGTATTGGGATGCAAACAAGTTAAATATCTATGCAGACAAGGGCGACTTCGTAGGGCTAACTCGACGTATCAATGGTGGTACTATCGGTCTTGCGGACAGAAAGCATCACTATGATATTGCCCTCAAGGCATTGGCAGACTAAGGAATAATATGTCACAACCCATTTGGAATACAATCTCTAGCAATTTGGTAGGATTTGTATCAGGATCCGTTCTTGAATTTCAGTTTTCAGCGTCACCTGTATTGCCGGCGACAACCGTAACGTATTCTTTATTGAGCGGATCCTTACCAAATGGGGTGACTATAGACGAAACTGGCTTAATGTATGGATTAACAGAACCGGTATTTACTAATCAGAATTACACGTTTGCAGTTAGGGCAACAGACAATCTCGGCAATTTACGAGATAAAACTTTTACCATGTTGGTTTCTGGTATTGATGCCCCCAACTTTACTACACCTGCCGGAACCATAATAGTCACTAATGACAGTTTATGGGTAGAATATCCGATTGAATATAGTGTTCCTATAAATGACACTAGTGTATTAATAGCGTTAGTTCAGGGTCAGCTTCCGCCGGGCTTAGAAATCAATGAATATGGATTAATACGAGGTTATCCAAAGCCACCTATAGTTAATGTAAACTTAGGCTCTGTCAATACCGCTGCTATTGCGACATTAGATAATACTATCGTGGCGTACAGCACATTGGGTTTTCGTCCAGGTAGACCTATCTCATTTACTAACTCAGTAATAGGAGGAATCGTTGCTGGACAAAATTATTATGTGAGAGAAGTGATCAATAACACTACGTTCACTATATCAACGACAGTAGGCGGCCCGGTAGTTGTGTTAGCCAATGCTGTAGGATATATGGATGTGTCATTACCTAACGTTTCGGTAGGAGAGCCAACTATCCAAACTTATGACTTTACTTTACGACTAGTTTCAGCGTTTGGTACGGCACTTCAATCTTACTCAATAACAGTAGTAAATCAAAATGCTCCCATAAATATTGGTGGTCCTGGAAGACCTCCCAACTCAAGAACACCCACTATATTAAACACTAGACCATTGACATATGATATACGATATGATAACTTAGACTACAGCTTTTATCTATTCCCTCCTAACAGTAATGGTAGAACCTATTCGCCTTCACAATTTGCTTATATTGGAAAATTAAATAGTGATAACGAGTTTGCTTTTCAGATGTTGGGTAAAGATTTTGATGATAGTGAACTAGAATATGTATTCGCTGATTTGCCCCTAGGATTAGTAGGTAACAGTGTTACTGGTTGGGTTACCGGTAACCCAACCATAAGTCCAGATAACTTAAGTGAATTCAGTTTCAGCGTAGCAGTTAGAAAAGTTTCTAATCCAGGAATAATCTCGCCGTTCTTTAATTTTTCTTTTAGAGTCAGTAACGGGGTTGACGGAGATATCGTTTGGATAACATCATCTGATCTAGGTACTGTTTTTAATGGAACTACTAGTGTGTTAGCTGTACGTGCCGAAAGTGATGTGCCTTTAGAGTATGAGTTATCATCTGGTACATTACCGCCTAACTTGATATTGCTTCCGTCTGGAGAAATATCAGGAGTAGTGAGTTTTCAGCCTAATGCTACTATAACTTACCCCAATGAGACAACCACTTTCACATTCACAATTAGAGCGTATTCTCCTAATTTCCCTATTATAGCCGCAGAACAAACATTTACCGTAAATGTTAACCAGTTGTTTGCATATCCTACTGACACGTTGTATATCAAATGTTCACCTAGCATAGAAGATAGAGAATTATTAGACACATTGTTGGATAATAGTGCGTTGATACCAAATGAGTACATATATCGTCCAAATGATCCATACTTTGGTAAAGCAACCAGCGTGATCTACGAACATGCATATGGTATCAGAGCCAGTGATTTTGAAGAATATGTTGCGGCTATCCAAGAAAAGAATCACTACTGGAGACAGTTAACATTAGGTGAAATTAAAACAGCCGTAGCCAGAAACGAGCAAACTGGTGAGATTATCTATGAAGTAGTTTATAGTAGTATTATTGATAATCTGATTAATCCTGAAGGCGAAAGCGTTAGTAAAGAAATATTTTGGCCTAGATTTATTCCATTAGAATTGGGTCCATGGTATACAAGTGAAACTGATATCTATACTAGTTATGAAGGCCCTGACGGTCCTCCGCCAGAGTTTTATACTAGCTTGACTCCCGGTTTCGAAAGAATACTCTACCCTAATTCTTTACCTAACATGAGAGAACAAGTTGGTGACGAGTTAGGACAAGAGTTCAATACTAACTTGCTTCCACTATGGATGACTAGTCAACAAGCAAATGGATCAACATTGGGATATACACCAGCCTGGGTCATCTGCTACACTAAACCCGGGTTCAGTGAAATTGTAAAGAACAATATCAATAACAATTGGAAGAATCCTATAGGACAGATCCAGCGTCTCAATCAAATTAATTTCAAGATTGATAGATTTACGGTTAATAAGAGTAACACGTATAATTATGATAATAATCTTTCTCCGCCTGCTTGGACTTCATTGCCAAGTGCGACACCGGTTCCTAGTCCTCTAGATAGTAAAGATTTTTATGTGTTGTTCCCGAGACCTACAATTTTACCTAACCGCACCCAATATCCACGATAAATATATTATGGAACAAAAATTATGAGTCAGATTAACACAAACGGAATCAACACTAATTATCCTGTACCCGGCCAGAACAATAGTTCTCAGGGTTTCAGAGATAACTTTGCACAAATCAAGAATGGATTAAACACGGCTTCTACGGAGATCACTGATCTACAGAACAAGGCTGTGTTGAAGGCTGCGTTAGACAACTCAGTACTCAACAATGACATGGCTAATACACTTATTAGTAATGCAAGTACAAGAGGATGGAGAGCAACAACTTATAATTTAGGTAACGCACTTTCAGGTACTGTCCTAGTTGACGTTAACAGAGCAGATGTACATTATGGTACAGTAACGGCTAACGTATCTTTGCAGTTTGGTAGCTGGGCCCCGATTAATACTGAAAGCTCAGTAACAGTTAGACTTGCAGTAGCAAATGCTAATGCAGTAATTTCACTACCCAACCAAGTTATTTCTTCAAATAACAACTACGGCGTAACTCTTTTAGAGAATTATGCTAATATTTCAAATACTGCAACAATCACTGCTCCGGCTAATTCTCAAGTATTAGAATATACATTTACCTCACTTGATTGCGGTAATACGATTACAGTTTCCCCAGTAAATAGACCGTATCAGGCGACACAGATTATCACTCGTGATCCTCCCCCAACTGGTCAGCCTGGCGATGTAAATGGAACTGTTGCAGTAAGCACAGAAGTAACACAGTTGCATGTTACCAGCACAAATGCAGCAGATTATTTCTCATTAGCTTCAGGCAACACTTCAGGACTGTATCCTGAACTACCTGTTGTCTTCACTGGAACTAGCTTTGAAGCCAATATTACTAGTGGAACAACCTATTACGTTAGAAACGTAGTGTCTAGTAATACTTTCACTGTATCGTCAACTATTGGTGGAGCCAATGTTAATTTGGCAGGTAGCACAGGAAACATGTATGTTAATCCTGCATCATATCTATATATATGCACCAATGACTATAACTCATCTGCCTTCCAAAGAGAAATGTCAGCAACAAATGTATCCGGTAATATCACTTTGTTGACTACCGCTAATATCGTAGTTAACGCCCCTATTGTGTTTACTGGCAACGTAGATTCAGCTAACTCTACATTAGTAGCCAATACAGTGTATTATGTAAAGACTACTGACGGCAACACACCGGGCAATATTACAATTAGTAGAACTAGAGTCAACGGTGTCGCTGGATCAGCAGTTACATTGGGTAACTCAACTGCAAATGCTATTGCTACATGCTATGTTGGTTCTGATATTTGGAAAAGAATCAACCTAACATCTTGGTAATATTATGGAACATCCTTTTTTAAGTAGCAATGATTTACAAGACAAAACCATAGAAGAATTGCAGGATTCTATCAGTGGCATAATGAGTAAACTAACATTTGCTTATAGAACACAGAATGGAGCATTGATTCACCAACTACAAATGGTTCTTGAAAGTCATAGAACACAATATCATAAAAAGATGGATGAAGTATTTGCTAAGCAAAAACTTAACAATCAGATTAACATACAGTCGGATAGATGAATAGCACACGAATTGAAACTGATTTTAATTTTTTAGCGGCGTTGCATTTTGAAAATGCATTTTACGTGAACGCCTATGATATCACTTTATCCATGCTGGTTGAAACAGATTCAATTTATGAACAAAACGTAGCGATGGATAGAGCAGAGCATTTCTTAAAGAATGTGCTACAAAATAGCTTATTGATTAACGCTAGATTAGAAGACGAAACACTATCATATCGTGCTGCCGGCATGCGTATTTGTCATCTACCAGAAGAACCGTTTGATCAAATGTTAGCGATGGTTCTATTATTGAAACTTAACGCAATAATGGAAAACAGACTCAAGATTACGGACATGGTAATTGGTTCCGCAATGAGCGATGGGGTACGTTTCAGTATAGTAGCAGAATCCGCAGAAAATGTACTCAGTGGAAACTTTTGGTGGAATAGCCCTTGCCTAGCAATAAACAACTTCAACGATAGTGGCATAGATCATACAAAGGTCATACGTCTTTTCAACAACGATGAGTGGGTAAATTTGGGTCTTGCCTTCAGAGAAACGGCTAACAAATAAGTTGCATCCTACACAATATTGTGTCATAATAACATTATGATTAAAGACAGGTATGGTCAGATTATATTTTCTGATATGGATTTGTTGAGTATTTACCTCAAAAATCCTGATATGAAGTTTACCAGACCTATATTATATGATCACGATGTTTCATTTCATTCCGATCTTGATTTAACTAACACTCCTAAAATTGTCAAATACACAGAAGATCAGCGTACAGTAGAACAATTTGATATAGATTGCCAAAGTAACTGGCACATGCCAGACGAATACAAAAAATTAGACATAGCACATTTTGTGTTAGGACAGTGCCAAACTGATGAAGAACTTCAACGTGCAGGACAAGAACTTCTACTATATCAAGAAAGGGATATGTTTGTTCTGTTAAAGTACTTGAAGTATCTAGTAGACACTATGAGAAACAATAATATTGTCTGGGGAGTGGGAAGAGGATCTAGTGTTGCTAGTTTTGTTCTATTCTTGATCGGAGTCCATAAAATCAATTCGTTGTATTATGGACTAGAAATTGATGAATTTTTAAAATAGTCAGCTATTTAGATATATAAATAATAGAAAGGAGTCAGTTATGGCAAAGTATAGAACAGCACAGGGAAAAGTCATTGATATGGCACAACTTGCTGCAAAGAATGAACGTACTCGTGCAGTAGGAAATATGAGCGTAAATGCTCGTGGTGATACTATTGATGGTCAGGGTAGAGTAATTCTGCCTGTTACCAAAAAGGTCGGCGACAAATATCAAAAGACTGTCAGTAACAGGGCAGCAAATATCGTAAAGCGTAAGCAAGATAGTTTTACACCAATTGAAACAGCCCCTGCTCCAGAAACTAAGGTTGACTTGTCAGAATTAGTAGATGAAGAACTTGAATTTCTTGATACTAGCGAAGAAGATAATGAAATTGAAGCTATCAAGGCAGTTGAAGCAGCAAAGGCATTAGAAGCATCTAGAGCCGAAGAAATAAAGAAAAAGATTAGAGTTAAACCAGCAAGTGAAGCACCGGACTTTTTTGATCCAACTAAAGACTAAAAATTATGGCAAATCAGGCACACAAAGTAAAGCACAAATTTAACAAGCTTACTCCACTTAAGGACACAATTCTTGTTCATGGGATGGAGTTTAAAGAGCGTCTTAGTCGCGGAGGACTTATTCTCCTAGACGATGACATGAAAAGTCAGGGCATTCGGCCTAGATGGGCGCAGGTCTATGCAGTTGGGCCGGAAGTTACTGATGTTAAAGTAGGCGATTATATTATGATAGCACACGGTCGCTGGTCACGTGGTCAAGCAATTGAAGACGAAACTGGCGAGAAAGTAATCCGTAAAGTAGATCCAAATGATATTTTATTAATAAGTGATGAACCAGTACAAGACTATACAATGAGTGATAAAATTATTGCATGATAGATTTAGGGATGAGAAACTAATCGGAGGAGCGTTACGGGCGTACCGATCATCCTCTAATCTATAACAAGAAAGAATTAATGTAGTGAATACTAAAAATACAAAAGAAATGGTTGCTCTTGCTGCACTGTTAGTTGCAGCAGGGGCAGCTACCTATATAGCCACTAGATTAAAGAAATCCCTAGACAGTTTGGAGAATCTTGATCTTGACTTTGGCAATGATTCCGTGTTATCTTCTGTTTTTAAGAAGGGTTAAACTGTGAAGAATCAATTGTGGGTTGAGAAGTATCGCCCTAAAAAGGTGGATGATTACGTATTCGTGGACGATGCACAGAAAGCAATCGTTCAACGTTGGATCAATGAGCAATCTATTCCACACCTATTGCTTTCAGGCGATCCAGGTACAGGCAAGACAACGCTTGCGAAGGTTCTCATCAATGAACTAGACGTTGAGGAATTTGACGTTCTAGAAATCAACGCAAGCCGTGAAAACGGCATTGACAATATGCGTGAACGTATCAATGGATTCGTTCAAACTATGCCTTTTGGTAGATTTAAGGTCGTATTGCTTGACGAGGCTGACTATCTATCACAAGCTGCACAGGCAGCACTGCGTAATGATATGGAAGCATATCACGAAACAGTTAGGTACATTCTAACGTGTAACTATCAGCACAAGATTATTCCAGCGTTGAAGTCACGTTGTCAAGAATTCCATATCGCTAAGCCCGATATCACTGAATACACAACTCGTGCAGCTACAGTATTGATTACTGAGGGCATTGATTTTGATCTTGATGACCTTGACACTTATGTTCGTGGCTGCTATCCTGATCTTCGCAAATGTTTGAATCAACTACAGCAGAACAGCGTTGATGGTAAGTTAGGCAAGCCGCAGTCAACTGGCAGCGGTGAAGATGAATTGCTTGTTGCAGCAACAGAACTATTCAAGAGTGGCAAGATTCTTGAAGGTCGTCAACAGTTGATGCAGTATATTAGTTTGTATCCAACTCGCATTGAAGATTGTTATCGCTGGATGTATGAGAACCTTGATCTATGGGGCAATACGAATGAAGGCAAAGATGCTGCAATCATTATTATTCGTAATGGTCTTGCGAATCTTCCTCTCGTTGGTATCCCTGAGATTAGTCTAGCAGCAACACTCGTAGAATTAACAGCCTAAGGAGAATATAAATGGCTAAATGGACACTAATGCCCAAATTTAAGAAGAATATTCAAGAAATTGAATTTTGGACAAAAGAAGGTAAGGTAATTCAGTATAGTGTTTGGTGGCGCGGAGGTAACGTTACTCTTACTACCGCCACTGATGAAGCGCCCGAAATTGATCTAGAAAATGCCGATGATGAAGGGTTAGATGTTTATGGTTTAGTAGACGGTGAAAATATTCTAGAAGTAGAAATGGATAGTTTTTGGGATGGTGATAATTCTGAATGGTTCACTGTTTCTCCTAATGTAACAGAAGAAGAACTACAGGAAGTCATTGACGCTTGGGAAGAAGATTGGAGCTCCGGAGTAGAAGAACTAGGCTGGGAGCAAGAAGACAGTGAAATCTATTTTCACGGCGAACTAGAGCTTGAAAAGGTTGAAGAATGAGATATCTATTAATTTCATATCTTAGAAAAATGAATGGTCAGATTGATGAAATGGTTAACGTATCTAAAAGAGTACGTACTTCTGACCTAAACAATTCTAACGTAATTCTTGATTTTGCTGAAAAGAAAATTGTTAAGTGCGTGATTGAAGGCAAGAATCACGACACTACCTTTGATCAAATGCGTAGTTATTATGCCAAAGTTTATCCTCAGCTAGTAGAGCAACTAGATAAGGAAGCAATAATTACTGCCGAACAAGAAAAGAAAGCAAGTAAGATCAAAATAAAAACGGGGCGTTAAAGCCCCGTTTTCATTTTATGAGTACATATTTAGAATATGTTCAATAATTTTGTGTCTTCTAATGTCTCTTGTGTCAAACTCACAAGCAGCCATTCCAGGAACACGATGTTCTAGAATCTTAGATTTCAAATCTAACAATCCATTGTCTAAAGTTTTTCTGTCGGTTTGCTCAACGTCGCCAGTAATGACAATCTTACTGCCCTCACCAATTCTTGTCATTAGCATTTTCATCTGACTTGGCGTTGCATTCTGGGCTTCGTCCAGAATGATCCAACTATGTTTGAAATTGCGGCCTCTACAAAAGGCCAGGGGCGCAATTTCAATAATCTGCTCACTGATCATATACTCTAGTTCTTTGGTTGAATAATATTCTCTCAACACATCAAAAAGAGGTCTGACCCATGGTTCCATTTTTTGATTTAAATCGCCAGGCAAAAACCCGTGCTTTTCATCATCAACTGCCACTGCTGGTCTTGTAAGTAATATTTTATCACAGTCACCTCTCCTCATTGCTTGGATTGCTGCTAGCATTGCTAGGTATGTTTTACCAGTACCCGCAGGACCACTCACTACGACTATATCAATGTTAGGATCTGTCAAATTGACTATGTATTTTTCCTGGTTTACCGATTGTGGTATTAGTTCGATAGGTTTTGTGACCCTTTTGGGCTGGTGTTGATTGAAATCAATTGTTTTTGATTCGTTGTGGTAAGAAGCATCGCTTTGATATTTCTTACTATAGCGTGTGTCTTTCTGTCTTAGTGCGCTAGTCTTTCTTTTGCTCACATATTTCTCCTGGTTGTTGTGTTTTGACACATGAAAGCATTGCTTTCAAAACTACTTAGAACCAGGCTATTGAGTAAACTATCAGTATGTGAAAAATTGTTTCCTGTGATAAATATAAAGCTTGTTTCTGAAAGCGTTTCCTTCTTATTGTTGCTGGAAAGATAAATACATATATGAGTACTTTACCAGCAGACAAGTTTTTCAACGATATTGATTTCGTTAGTATTGTGGATACCATCAAGGGTGTCTACATGAGCGATGGCGCTATGTCCACGTTACTTGACTTTGAACGAGTTATGGACGAAGCCGATGTATACGCATTCAAGAATTGGATAGTAGGTGAACTAGTAGACGGTCCTGTTGTGGGCAGATATAGCTGTAAGTGTACCTTTATGTGGCCTTATAAGTTGATGCCGGATCCACGTGGCGCATTACGTCTTACTAATATTGGATGCAAAGTAACGTTTGGTAAAGGTGAGATTAAAGTTCCTGTTGAAGTACAAGACTATGAAGACTTTGTTCCTGGAACTAGATATCCTAAGATGGCTAAAAGAAAAGTTTGGTTCGTTGAAATTGTTATTCCGTTTGAACTAATGGATGATATTAAGGAAGGTTCAATTGATCTTGCTGACCAGACCATTGACTTGTCAGAAATTGAAGACGCATATGACGAAGATTTGGACGATACAATGACTGATGAAGATGCAGTAGAAACACAGGCTGATCAAAATCAACCCGGTGCTGCACAAGCAGGCCAACCTAACATGGGGATGATGTAATATGGCACTAGATTACATGGACCTAGAAGACCAATTAAAAGATACAATCACTGTTGACGAATACGCCGCTAAGATGGGTAAGGATAGCGATATCGTTACAGTTACTTTTACTACAAATAGCAAACTTGCAGCAAAAGATTTAGTTACTTGGTTTGAAAGAGGATATGACTTTGTATTAGATGCTAGTGTTAGCGATGGCGAAATTGAACCGGGCAAGTGGCTAGTGTTTGTTGAAATGGATCGTAGAAGTAAAGTTCCCCAGAGAATTTGCAAATTATTATCTGATCTTGAGACATTGACCGGATTCAAACTAACTGACTGGTCAGTTGATATTGAAGGTGATCAGGTAGATGCTGATGAAGAAATGTTACGTCAAAAACTAATCTTGAATCCAAATGAATACAAGAGCAAAAAAGAAGACAAAGACGAAGATAAACTTAACGAGTTTCGTGAACTAGCTGGGCTAGACACCAAAAAGATGTACAAAGAAGATGAGTACATCAAAAACTTAAAAGCAATAGCGGGGATGTAAGTATGTTTTTACCAGAAAAAAATAAAAGTGAAGAACTACAGCTTATCGCAAAAAACGATGAGCATGAAGATTCTATGAAAAACGATGGGGAATTTATGGCACAAGTAAAAGAAAGAAACGCAGAAGCTAACCAGCTTATGAATCTTAACAATGCTGCACTAACTCAAGCAGGAAATAACGCTGCTCAAAACGCAGAGGTATTAGTAAAGCATGATAAGGAAAGCGAAGACTGGATCAACAAGAAATGGCGTCCTGCAATGGGCTGGATGTATATGGCAGTCTGTGTGTTTGACTTCATTCTATTCCCAATTGCATGGTCAATCTTGCAGGCAACTACAGCAGGTTCAGTAACAACTCCATGGCAACCAATCTCACTACAGGGTGCTGGTCTATTCCACATCGCAATGGGTGCTGTTCTTGGTATCGCTGCTTATGGTCGCACTAAGGAAAAGATTGAAGGAGCTGCAACCGTTGATACTAGTGTAGGGGCAACAGCTCCTGCAATCGGCGGATTGTTGAAATAATACTTGACTTTTAACGCCCAGAGTGCTATATAATGAGTATGGATCATTATAACACTCTGGGTGTTCCACGGGACGCTAGCCAAGAAGATATTAAACGAGCTTTTCGTAAGCTAGCCATGACCCATCATCCCGATAAGGGTGGCAACCCCGCCGAATTCCAAAAGATCAACGAAGCATATAATACATTAAGTGATCCTGCTAAACGACAGCAGTATGATAATCCACAGCCACAAAACAGTCCATTTGGTGGTTTTCAATTCCATCAACATGGTTTTGATTTAAACGATATATTCAGTCAAATCTTTGGTCAGCGTGGTCCTCAAGGCGGTGCCGGTCAGCAGATGTATAGGACCCGCGTATCTGTGTCTCTAGTAGACGCATATAAGGGAAATGATCACATATTGCAGATATCATTACCAAGTGGAGTAAAGGTAATTAACCTTAAGATTCCATTGGGTGTACAGTCTGGCGATCAAGTTAGATACGATAACGTTATTGAAAACGCAACGTTGATCGTTGAATATATCGTAATGCCTGATTTAAGATTTGATAGGCAAGGATATGATCTATATTCTAACATGCCCATATCAGTATTAGACTTGATTGTGGGTACCAAAGTTGAGTTTACCACAATAGCTGGAAACAAAGTTGAAGTAACGATTCATCCCAATACACAGCCCTCACAGCAAGTGAGACTGCGAGGTTTGGGGATGCCATTTAATTCAGCAAATCAAGTATACGGTGACCAAATACTATTGCTAAAGCCGTATATACCTGATAATATACCTAGTGATATTATTGATAGTATCAAACGTTTCAAGTTAAATACCTAAAAGGAAACAAAAAATTGAATTCTTCACCCGAAATTGAAAATATTGTAGCACGAGCAATTGAAGCAGCTAAGGAGCGACAGCACGAATACGTTACTGTTGAACATCTTTTGCTAGCTTTGGTAACTCATGTTCCATTTAAGAAGTGCCTAAACAGTTTTAACATTGAAACTGACCTAATGATTCAAGAGATTGAGTCCTATCTCAATGGACTGCAATCTATTGTTTCAAATGACCCTAACATACAGCCTCGTCGGACTAACACACTTGAGCGTGTTATGAATCGTTCAGTGACGCAGGTTCTGTTCACTGGTCGTAGGCAGGTTGCTACTATTGACTTGTATATGAGTATCGCTAGTGAAAATAATAGTCATGCTCACTATTTCCTTCTCAAGTATGGTGTAGCCAAGAACGAGTTTCTTAATCATTGGCAAAAGAATTACAAGGGTGCAGACTCCATTTCTTCTATCACTGATAATCAGGCAGAAGAAATTCTTGAAGAATATACGATTAATCTTACACAACTTGCCCGTCAAGAAAAGCTTGAGCCTGTAATTGGACGCACTAAGGAAATTGATGATATCATCAATGTTCTCGCTAAGCGTTTCAAGAGCAACGTATTGATGGTCGGTGACCCCGGCGTTGGTAAGACTGCAATTGCGGAAGGTATTGCTAACGCTATCGTTGAAAAGAATGTTCCCGACTTCTTGCTTGATCACGAACTTTACAGCCTCGAGGTTGGTTCACTGCTTGCAGGTTCACGATATCGTGGTGATTTTGAAGAAAAGGTCAAGCAGGTTCTTGAAGCACTTAATGTAAAGAAGAAAGCAATCCTTTTCATCGACGAAGCACACACTATGCAGGGCGCAGGTAATGCAGGCAACGGAAGTGTGGACTTTGCTAACATGATTAAGCCTGCTATCACTAAGGGTACACTCAAGGTGATTGCAAGCACGACTTGGGAAGAGTTCTACGAGAGCTTTGAAAAGGATCGTGCATTGATGCGCCGCTTCTATCGTGTCGCCATTGACGAACCTAGCAAGGATTCTACTATCCGTATTCTTTCGGGTCTGTCTGCACGACTTAATGATTTCCACGAAGTCAATATTTCAACGGATGCTGTTGAAGCTGCCGTTGAACTAGCAGAACGCTATATTCACGACCGTAAGAACCCTGACAAGAGCATTGACTTGCTTGACGCAGCCTGTGCTAAGCAGCGTGTTCTTATGAACAAGGATGCAATCATCACTAAGGAACTTATCTATGAACAGGTAGAAAAGTTCACTGGCGTTCCCGCTGACAAGTTGAGCGGCGATAATATGGATCGTATTCAGAATCTTGAAATGAACGTCAAGAATAAGCTCTACGGTCAGGATGAAACAGTTGATAAGGTTCTTGAACGTGTCTATGTTAGCTTTGCTGGCATCGGCAACGATAAGAAACCTATCGCAAGCTTCTTGTTCTTGGGCCCAACGGGCACGGGTAAAACAGAATTGGCTAAGTTGCTGTCCAAGAACTTGGATATGCCGCTTCTCAAGTATGACATGTCGGAGTACGGTGAGAAGCACAGCGTAAGCAGCTTGATCGGTCCGCCCCCGGGCTACGTAGGCTTTGGCGACTCGCAGGTGCAGGGCGGTCGTCTAATTTCAGACTTGAGCAAGAACCCTCATTCAATCCTGCTGTTTGACGAAGTTGAAAAGGCTCACCCCGATATCTTCAATATCTTCTTGCAGATGTTGGATGAGGGAACCGTGACTGGCAGCAACGGTAAGCAGGTGTCTATGAAGAATACTCTTATCATTCTGACTAGTAACTTGGGTAGTGCTGACAACGAGCGTAACAACATCGGCTTCGGTGATCTTAACAAGACCGGCGAAGACGATAAGGCATTGAAGCAGTTCTTCAAGCCTGAGTTCCGTAATCGTCTTGATATGGTTTGTAAGTTCAACAAGCTTGATAATCTTTCTATTAAGAAGATTGTAGTCAAGTTCGTTGAAGAACTTAAGAAGCCCCTTCTTGAAAAGCACAACATCACTCTTAACTTGAGTGAACCAGTCATTGACTATCTTGCCGAAGTTGGTTATGACAGTAAGATGGGCGCTCGTCCTCTTGCACGTAAGATTGATGAGTTGGTTCGTGTTCCTCTTTCAAAGAAGATTCTTTTTGAGCGTATCAACAACGCAAACGTAATGGCAGTAATGAACGATAAGGAAATTTCGTTTGAAATTACTCCCAAGCAGTCAGCACATGTTGGTGAAGATGGCATCATTCACGTTGAAGGTTGAAGAACGGGAAAAGCTGTATTATAGTAAGTACTCATACAAGGCTGTATGCCGAGTAAGGGGTGCTTACTATACAAATAATGTAACTACAATTGATCAATATATAGAAAAAATTGAAGCTATCCGCGGCGGCTCATCACGGTGGCCAATGTTCATTGATGGTAAGCTTGAACCAATTGATTATCATGATCTTGATACATTGATAAGATATATTGTTAGATTTGAAAAGAATAATAAGGGAACCATACGTAGAGAAGGGAATAGTATATCATTTTTTAGTAATGACTTATCCTTTCTTAAGAAGGCTCCTTCAATATTATCACCTTTGAAAATATTTCAGGCTGAACTATTGCCTGCAGGAGTAAAATACTTCAAGCGTGATGTTCCTGCACCATATAGAGTTCATTTTAAAGAAGCTAAAGTTAACAGCGAAATAAAACAAGATATATTATCGTACATAGAACGGACAGATGGAGTAGAGGCGTCATCTGCATTAATGACTTGGCTGAACAGACCTAACAAATGGAGTCATTCTTGGTGTAGTAAAAACTATTACATCAACTACAACGATAGTAGTCAGTTAACAATGATGCATATTCTGTTTCCAGAAGTGATCGGGAAGAACTATAAACTAGAACAGAAGTGATAAATACTCTATATATTTTGGAGTTTTATCATGGCAAAAATGATTGAAGAGGTCATCGTTATCAAGCTCGCCAAGCTTGTAAAAGACAGTGACCCAACTAGCGCAATTATCGCAGAAGATGCACAGATTGCATTAGAACAAGTAGCCCAAGAACTAGCAGGTGATGGGGTCTTAGTAGAGGTTGAGAAAGCTTAATGTCTCAAGTTACTACTTTGATCCTTTTGCCACAAACATCTTACCTAAATCCTGGTAATGGTGCACCTTATACTGTGACAGGCAATGCACAGCCTGCCGCAGCATATTATTTGGGTAATCAGGATTTACAAACTGTAAACTTTAATATCACTAACGTCACTGGTAATATCGTTATTGAAGCTACCTTAGCTGCTAATAGTGATAACGCCGACTGGTTTAAGGTTTACGAGTTTGAAGCAACTGCTAGCAACACTAGCTCATATACTAATATTGATGGCAATTTCGTTTATGTCAGAGCAAAGATTGAAAACTTCAGTCAAGGCACAGTTAATTTTGTTAAGGTAAGTTACTAATGAGTATGATTGTCATTATGCCCGGCGGCTTTCACCCATTTCACGCAGGACATGCTGCACTATATCAAAGTGCCTTGAAAGCATTTCCTAATGCAGATGTATATGTCGCTGCAACTAATGACACCAAATCTCGTCCTTTTCCCTTTGAGATTAAAGAGAAATTAGCTAAAGTTGCTGGCGTTCAGGATGGGCGTTTTGTTCAAGTAAAGAGTCCGTTCCAAGCTAAAGAAATCACTCAGAACTATGATCCTGAGCAAGACGTACTAGTATTTGTACGCAGTGAAAAGGACCGTGATGAACAACCTAAACCAGGTGGCACAAAGAAAGATGGTAGCCCTGCATACTTTCAGCCTTATACAGGCAAGAACTTAGAACCATTTGGTAAGCATGGCTATATCGCATATCTACCTACAGTAGAGTTTGGTCCTGGTATCAAATCTGCAACTGAGATTCGCAACATTTGGCCTCAGTTAAATGATCGTCGCAAGCTTGCTATGGTAATGAGCTTGTATCCTAAAGCACGAGAGAACGAAAGACTTGCTAAGAATATTGTCAAGATGCTTGATTTAGGAATGGGAACTGAGGATGTATCAGAAGGTAGAGAAAACTTACCACCAGAAAACTTTAACGCAGACGATATCAATAACTTAATGCGTTTGAAAGACTTGAATCAAATTAAATTGCAGGCATTTAGATTAATCACTAATCCCAATTCAAGTCGCCCTATGAAGCCAAATAAAGTTGCATGGTTAAAGCAAAGACTTGAACAACTCAGAGACAAGCAATCAGTCATTAAACTATTGTATGATATGCTATTGAGTGGTGAAGGCAACAAAGTAATAGGAAGTCGTTATAGCATGGAACCAAACGTGTATCGTAAGACATTCAAAGAGTTGAATGAAAAAGCCGGTGATGTTTATACTGCTAGACAAGCTGAAATCATTGAAGACTTAGGAAATGGATATTTCTTAGGTGATGATACTTACCAAGATGATGAAGGCTTCTATAAAGAAGGATTTACTGTTTACTATCAAGTAGGTGATGATTCATATAGAATGGTTGCCGCTGTAGACATGAGTCCATATCGTAATCCTCCAGGGCATGTTGAAAACGAAATCAAAAAGATTATTGCAAATGACCAAAATGTGTCCGAAAATCAGGATTATTTAGAAGAAAAATAATTTCACTACTAGTTCCTCTTGTAAATATCTATACAAGTTTACAAGAAAGAGGACTACATGGCACGTAAACCAAAAACTACTAATACTGAGAATGTTGCACCAAACGGCGAGGAACGCACAGTTCCCGTAGAGAAGGTGCAAGAAATCGCTGAACAGGCTGCACAGGAGCAGGCTCCCCAGGCTGGACAGGTACAGGTTAACGTTGACTTCCTCCGTACAACTAAGGTTCACATTGCGATGCCTTGCTACGGTGGTATGTTGACAGAATCAACTTTCATGTCATTTATCAAGTGGGCTAACACTGCCCGTCAGCTTGGTATTGACTGGACACTAGAAACAATGGTTAATGAATCATTGATTAGCCGCGCAAGAAACACACTCACTGCTAAGTTTCTTGACATGCCCGACGCAACGCACTTATTCTTCGTTGATGCTGATATCGGTTGGGAACCCTGGCATTTGCTAGTCCTCTTGAATAGGGACGTAGACGTTATCGGTGGTTTGTACCCAATGAAGACTATGCCCATCAAGTGGGTCGTTAACGGGTTTGAGGGTGCAGAAGAAGGCCCCGATGGACTTCAAGAAGTTTCAAAGGCAGGCACCGGATTCCTTCTTATGAAGAAGCATGTATTTGAGAAGATGAATAGTCACCCCGCGGTTAAGCAGTACAAGAACGACATTGGTCTTGATCCAAGATACGATCAGCACTTGAAGACTTACTTTGACACCGCAGTTCGTCAGAATCGTTACTACAGTGAAGACTGGACCTTCTGTGAAAACTGGAGAGACCTCGGTGGTCGTATTTGGGTTGACAAGCGAGTTCTTCTCCGTCACTCAGGATCATATGTGTTCTGTCAAGAAAATCAGCAGTACTTGATGGATAACATTGGTCCAATGTATGTTCAGGAGCAGGCAGCAAAGGCAGCAGCCGAAGCCGCAGCACAAGAATCTTCCCCGCCTAATCAGTAATATCTGATTAGTAGCGTTAACTAGGGGCCTCAGAAATGGGGCCCCCTTTTTGTTTATGTGATAAATACTATATTACTATATAGGATTACCCATGAAAATTACAGATATCGTCAACGAAAGCACTACAGCAGGTTCTATTGCTACCGTGTCAGCACCAATGTCCACACAATCTAGAAACGCTAGCATTTATGGTGGCAAAAAGGTAGGAAATCTATTGACTGGTAAAAAGACTAATAAGAAGTATGCCAACTCAATGAATGAGGGCAAGATGAAAGAACTTGCTATGGATATCAGAAACATGGATAACGGCAACTTCAAAAAGAAGTATGGTAAAGATAAAGAACAAATTAAGTTCTTATTAGGCGATCCTGATGCCAAGAAGACAGTTCACGAAGCTGACTTACAAGAAGATGATTTGATTCTTGTTCCGGGTCAAGGACACAAGTTAAAGAGTGGTTTCATTCCACATGGTCAAAGTCGCATTGATCACGAAGTTGAAATGGCTCGTAGCGACCTATTCAGTGCTGCTAAGAACGCAAAGCAAGTATATGAGTTGATTGCTGATTTAACCGAAGAAGAAGGTCTTGAAGGCTGGGTACAAGAAAAGATCATCAAAGCAAATGACTATCTAAACACTATTCGTGAATATCTAGAAGGTAAGCAACTACAACAACATGAAATGACCGGCGGTGTTATTGCTGCTGGTGGGGTCGGTGAAAGTATGGATTCTGCAAAAACCATCCGCACTTTTAGCGGAGACCGATATGTTGTTCCGACTGGCCAAGAACATGAAATTGATGACTATAGTAAAGCAGTAGAAATCATAAAGCAAAATAGAAGAACACCTGTTGCTAAGGAAGTGTACAATAAAGCATTAGCAACAATGAAGAAATATGAGGAAGGCCGCACTGGGTGGAAATTTGTTGATGGTGGCGTAGGCTAAGATGCGTGATATCATCAACTTGCTAGAAGCTGTTGAGAAGGGTTGCCCCCGTGCTACCCACGACATTGACTTGAATCTTAAGAATCGTCAAACTGCAATTGACGAATACATGTATGGCCCAGCCAATCCAAATAAGCCCGGTTCATATTGGAAAGATTTGAGCAAAGTATTTAAAGTTGATGAAGCTACGGCTAAGTCAATGATGTGCGGAAACTGTGCTGCATTTGATGTAAGCGATAGTATGCGTGATTGCATTGCAAGTGGTATCAGGGGCGATGAAGATAATATTGATCCTAATGCTACTATTAACTTAAGTGATTTGGGTTATTGCAACTTCTTACACTTCAAATGTGCAGGCGGTCGTAGTTGCAAAGCTTGGGTAACGGGCGGACCAATCACTGAAAAAGATAAGAATAAGAAGGCTGACTAAATGAGTTCTATATTTGATGGCATTGGCGACGAAGGCGTAGAACAATTAGATGAAAATCTACGCAAGTGGTTCAAAGAGAAGTGGGTTCGTTTTGGTCCCGACGGCAAGATTCGTGGCGCTTGTGCAAGAGGTGATGACAGTGAAGGTAAGCCCAAATGTCTCCCCCAAAAGAAAGCACATGCATTAGGTAAGAAAGGCCGCAAATATGCTGCTAGTAAAAAGCGCAGAGAAGATCCAAACCCAGAGCGCAGAGGAAAGGCTAAGAACGTAGCTACTAAAAAGAAGTCAAACGAAGATATTCAGGTAAATGAAAAGTGGAGTCAAAAATACAAAGACAGTATTAATTGCTCTAATCCAAAAGGCTTTAGCCAAAAAGCACATTGCGCAGGTAAAAGAAAGAACGAAGATATGAACAGAGAAAAATGCCCAGAATGCGGTGGTCCAATGTATCATGAATCAATGATGAATGAAAAGAAGGATGCTTGCTATCATAAAGTTAGAAGCCGTTATAAAGTTTGGCCTTCTGCTTATGCGTCGGGTGCATTAGTTCAATGCCGTAAGAAGGGTGCTAAAAATTGGGGCACCGGTGGCAAGAAGAATGAGAGCAATATCATGAAGGGTATTGTTGATGAATCTGAAAATGTATTAGTACTCTACATTGATGGCAAGCCCTCTACCAAATACGCAAAAGACCATGAAGCAAAAGGTGACTTAGAAAGACTACAAGCTAAGTTCCCTAACAAAAAGTTTGAGCTTAAGAGAGAAATGCGTGAAGGTGTGATCATCGGTCATGACAAAGACGATCCTCAAGTTGCAGTTCTTGGCGGCGCCGGTTCATACAGCCTTAGCAATCTCAAAAAGAAAGCACAGATGGAAGCTAATGAATTAGCAAAAGATGTTAGTGAAGGTAAGTTTAAAAACTCAGCATATAATGTTAAGCAACTTGCCAACACACTAAACACAATCGTAGCTGCTGAAGAAGAAATGTCAAAGCTTTACTTCGGTGAAGCTGCCGGTGAAGATACCCGTGAAATTGGTTCTCAGCTTGAAGATTTGGCTTATGAAATTAAGGAACTTGCTGATACTGCTATGCGCTTAGTGCGCGGCACAGAAGAAGAAGGTAGAGCAAAATCATATTGGTACCCTCATATTGTAATGGCAGTCAGTGAAGATCATAGTTACATGGGAAAAAACATGTTCACTATGATGGATTCAGCAAATAGCCTTATGAATAATGAAGAAAATGAATTCAATGAAGACTACACCGGTGAGTTCGCAGCAGAAGTAACTCCTGCAATCAATCCATATGGTGGTCTAAAAGATCGTAAACACAGAGGTGCTATCAGCGAAACTCCAACTGATAATCCTACTGGTGCTAGTGGTGAAGGTGGCTGGAGAAAGTACAAGCCAAAGAGTGCCGGAACAATAAAGGAAGGTAGTGATGAGCTAGAAGCATTTTTAGCCCAATATCCAGAGGCACGTGATGCAATGCGTAATGCAGTCCGTCACTTTGAATATGCATATGACGCAATGGATCATGTTGCAGGACATGTTTTACACAAGATGCCCTACTCTGAGTGGGAAAAGGTGCGACAGGATTTCATTAACTATTTTGTAAAGCACGGACTGAAGGCTGATGTTAATGAAGAACAGCTTGACGAAAAGTGCTGGGATACACACAAGCAAGTTGGTATGAAAAAGAAGGGCGACAAGATGGTGCCTAACTGCGTACCGAAGGAATCAGCCATCATGAGAGGCCTTAAGCGTGAGAGCAAGTGAGTTTCTACCTGAATCAGTAAGCACGGGCTTAGGTGGAGGTTGTGCCGGCAACAATGGCGGCTCAATGGTAGGCGGTCCTACTACCTACGAACAAGAATATAATATGTTCAAACGTAAAGGACCTCGTCGTATCACCGCGATGACTAATGAAAATAAAACAAATACTATAACGCTTGCTGATATCTATGATGGTGAATATCCAGATGACGATGAGCTTATTTGGAATTATGTAGGCGATAGTGACTTTGATGTTCCTTTTGAAGTGCAAACTATACAACCTATGATTCTTGACAACATATTAATCAATCAATATGGCGTAGAACATATTGAAGACTTATATGACATGATGCAGCCAGAACAAATAGAAGTTATTGATCACTACAAAAATGATCCTAATCTGTCACAACAAGTAATTATACTAAATCAAGATAGAATTGTTGACGGGAATCACAGAGCGGTAGCAGCAGTATTATCAAACAAACCAATTAACTACATAGATGTTAGTGAGGAAGAAATATGAGCCATCTCAGAGATGTTAGGATGACATACTTTCAACACCTGTTTAGGGCGTACAAAGTTGCATTTATATTAATGGTGCATGGATTATTTCCAAATATTTGGAAGACGAAAGCGAGTGACATTTTAAATGAAAGATAGTTGGATTAAAGATATATTGATGGCACTATTCCCTATACTATTGACTGGTGTAGGATATTTAGTAATGGCAGTTATAAATCTACAAGAGCAAGTACAAATTATGCAAGACAATGCTCAAATTGCAAGAGACCAACTCAAGGATGATATTGAAGACGATATTCATGACATTGACAAAAGAGTTGCAGTTCTTGAATCAAAACAATAAATAGTCTATAGGACTATGAACATGCTCACTGATACACTTAAAACCCTTTTAGCCACTGCATATGCTTTGTCAATCAAGGCACAAAACTTCCACTGGAATGTGGAAGGACCTAATTTCCCCCAGTATCACGAATTCTTTGGTAATTATTACGAAGAAGTATACGGCAACACTATTGACAAGTTGGCAGAAATCATTCGTCAACTTGATAGCTATACTCCCGGTAGTATCCTTCGCTATGCTGAATTAAGTCAGATCGCAGATCAAGTAAAAATCCCTCGTGCTGAGTTGATGATGCAAGAACTACATCAGGACAACGCTATCATTCTTGATATGTATAAGCAAGCCTTCCATGTAGCGAATGACAGCGATGAGCAGGGTATTGCAAACTTTATTGCAGAACGCATTGATGCACATGCTAAGCACGCCTGGATGCTAAGAAGTATTCTCAAAACCGCGAGGGCGTAATGTCCCCGGATGAAATGCAGATGTTAATCAAATCACTACAACTATTAGAACAAGAGCCTGAGCTACAGGAAGAAGTTGTTGTGGTTGAAAATATTAAGCATTCAGATGGTAAAGATTATATCACTCAGATTGAAGAATTCATATTCAATCTAGGACCAGATGATGTAGGTGTAGAAAAGTTTGGCCCTTACACTGTTCACTTTGAGGGATTCAGTGACTATTGCCAGCAGGATGCAAATGATCGCTGTTATTTGCCTGCTGATCATCCTAGGTATCTATCAAAGTACGAAGACATTTATGATGAAGTACTAAGAGACTTTATCAATCGTGAAGATGGTAAAATGCCAATTGAGTCGGGATTGGCAGGCGACGAAGAATATCCGATTTACTACGCTATCTTTAAAGAAGAAGATAACTTAACCGAAGACAAGTCAATTAACACAGTTGCTTATCACGGTACAACAGACGATATCTCGGCGTTTCGTCCCTTCAGTCACTTTGGCTCTGAAACTGCTGCACGAGATAGAATGGATTATAAGAAAGTCAAGAACGGTAAAATCTATAAAGTACAAATTGATATCAAGAATCCATTGACGATCAAAGATTTTCCTGGTGTACACTATGACAGACTCTATGCGTTTGAGTTGAGAGACAAGAAACTCATCAGTCAAGAAGAAATGGAATTCATTACTACTGAACAAGATCCTCAAGAATTAAGAAAGCGATTACTTGACAAACTGAGAGATTTAGGCATTGATGGTTTCGTATACAAGAATAGATACGAAGACAAGGGTCATCTAAGCTACGTCATTACTGATCCTAGTCAAGCTAAAATCGTTGATGTTGAAGAAGTCTTATTAAAAGAAGAACAAGTTGAAGAAGCAAGTCCAAGTACACTTGAGGGCAGCTTTACTCCAGACTTAGTTGAGAGTAAGACTTGGTTATGTGATATGTTAGCTAAGGGTCTTAAAGGCAAGAACGCTGGCACTATCTATGTGCTAGGTAGCTGGTATGGCAATATGGGTATCTTCATACAGCAAGCCGGAGTTAAGTTTGACAAGCTTGTGCTTGTTGAACCAAATGAAGAATGGTTAATTCGCAGTAAAAAGCTATTAGATACATTAAATGACGAAGGCAAGTTGGTATTACTTCATCAAAAAGCAGAAGATGTAGTTTATGAAAAGCCTGGAGTAGTTATTAACACTAGCTGCAACGAAACAGGTCCAGTGTTTTTAACTAAGGTTCCCGATAATATGCTATGTTTATTGCAAGCAAGGAACAATGTTTCTGACGTAGCAATAAATACTGATAGCTTAACAGAATTTGATGAGTTGTTTAATTTGTCTAAAGTATATTATACTGGTGAAAAGAAATTAAACGATCCAGAAACTGAATACACAAGATATATGAAGATTGGCAGAAAATGAGAGCAAAGCAATTCGTACCTATTGTAGAAGCTCAGCAAGAGCTTTTTGAAGTAAATATGAGCCCAGGCAACTTGAAGAAGCTTGCTAGTGGCATTGATGCATTAGTGGGTATTGAATTTGAAATGCTTGTTCCTGACGTTGGTGTTGTAGATGATGACGATATGGAACCGGAAGAGGATATGGATTATGATGAAGAAGCCTACGATATTGATGATATCGTTCGCTTCTTTAATGACGGTGACTACAATGATCGCAGCACAATTAGAGACTTAGAAGAAGAACTAAAAGAAAAGTTCTATGAGTGGCAAAGCGAACAAATTGATGAGCAGTGGAATAATGACGGTAGAGAATACTTTGCAAAATGGGTAAAAGACAACGTAGATCCTGATACGATTGCCGATCACGTAGACAAAGAAGAAGATTTATTTGGTAATAGAAACCCTGACGGATCAGACTGGGCACAGTTCATTGAAGATGAATGGGAAGAAGGATTTGACAGCGATAGTTATCAAAGGGCATACGATGATTTCCGCGAAGAAAGACAAGATGAAGGCGACTTTGACGAAAGAGAATTCTTAAGAGAAATCGGCATTCGTTATATGTCCGATGTTAATGATCGTGTCAGAGAATATGTTGCATGGCCACATTATACCTATCCAAGTGGCGATGGAGAAATGAACCTTGAGAATCTAGCAGATGAATTCTCAGATGCAATCGGTCGCAAAGTTCACTACAGTACTGGTTATCACGGTGGACCAAGAACGAGTGATGCGTATACGATTGAACCCGACAGCAGTTTAAGCGGTTCAGGTGATGATGCTGGACTTGAGTTCATTAGTCCCCCATTGCCAATTGATGAAGCGTTAGCAGATGTTAAGAAGATTAAAGAGTGGGCCGATGACAAGGGCGCATATACTAATAGAACTACTGGTCTTCACATGAATGTCAGTGTTCCTGGATTTAATCAAGAAAATTTAGACTTCGTTAAGCTAACATTGTTGTTAGGTGACAAGTATCTACTAGATAGATTTGGCCGCAGTGCAAATAGTTATTGTAAGAGTGCTTTAGATGTTATTGAAGAAGCACCCAGCGTACAAGACAAAGAACTACTATTTAAGAAATTAAAAAATAATCTTGAAACTATTGCAAGTAAAGTTATTCACTCAGGTAGAGTAGGTAAGTTCACTAGTATCAATCCTAAAGATAATCGTGTTGAGTTCAGAGGTCCCGGTGGTGACTGGCTTGATCAAAACTTTGACAAGATTGAAGATACATTATACCGCTGCGTAGTAGCACTTGACGCTGCTGTTGATCCTGACAAGTATCGTAAGGAATACTTAAAGAAGCTTACTAAGATGTTTGCTCCTACTAAGGGTTCACTGGAAGATGTGTTCGTTCAGTATGCAGCAGGTACTATCACTAGAGAAGAATTGAAGAACAAGCTTAAGGCTACACAATCACAAAGAAAACAAGAGAAACTATCCAAAGAAGGAGTAGTTGAACTTGAATTCTATGATGCAAGAGACGGTGACTGGATCATTGAATATGACAATCCAACCGGCGACAATCGCAGAATGTTCCTCAAAAAGACTGAACAGGTTGATGATGCTAATAAGGCAATGGAAGCTGCAATGAAATTAGAGCCGAGTTGGTTCAAGCCTGATGACATTGAAAATATCATCGCAACTGAATTTACCGGTAAAAAAGAATATAACGTGTTTGACAAGGATGGTAATGTCGTTGGTAACTATATGGCAATAACACCTTTACAAGCAATTGATATTACACTTAGTTATGAGAGTGGATTGCCAAAGCAAGGATTGACTGCTAAGTTAGCAAGCGAGACTCCGCAACAACCACTTAGAATGGCACCCGGCGAATCAGAGTTCGTCGTAATTAACAATACATTAAATCAAAGAGTTGATTTAGCGGCAAGAGATAGCGCAACTGCATTAAGCCGCGCATTGCGTAACAATCCAAGTTGGGACTCATATCAACATCAGATTAGAGTTCTCTCGGCAACTCCTCAGTCTCAAGAAGAACCGCAATACAACTTATATCGTGTAAGAGGTAACGGCGAAAGTCAATACATTAGTGCTAGAACAGTGGGTGAAGCTGGAAGAATCGCATTGACATTGTACCCTAGCATGGGTGATACCGTTGGCAGTCTAGATGTTGTATTGCAGGATGCTGATCCTAATGTGGTCAATATGTATCTAAGATCGCAACAGAGTGAACTAGAGCGCAGAAATAATCAGTCATCCTCCAGTAATGAATTGACTGCAACTCCAAGAGAATTTTATGTTAGCAACAACAGATTTGGCGGCACGATTAGAGTTGAAGCCCCTAATCAGGAAGAAGCATACCACGCTGCTACTAGAGCCCGCCCTGAATGGTCAATACTAGACTTGACAGCAACCGAAGTAGGCGGAAGATCAAATCAATCTAATAATGGATTGACAGCAGGACAACCCGGCGAAGGTGAGCTTTATCAAGTTACAGATGTAGGCGACACCGGGGGTGTAGTCATTCGTGCAACTAGTCCAGAACATGCTATTGAACGAGCTAGACAGGCGCACCGCATAGACCCTTCAAGAGAATTAGAAGCAAGGCTATATAACGGTTGACATTGGCCCGTCAATATGATAAAACAGTGATTCACTGATAAATACTACAGAGGTGATAGATTATGAAGATTAATGAAATTCTTACCGAATCGTTTGACAACATTGAAGATCCGGATACCGACAAGGTCCCCAACATTGTCATGCAGATTCGCAAGAGCATGGACACTGGCGGCAATCGCCCTATCATCTTCCGTGACGGTAGTAAGGAAGCTCTTCCAGTAAATGCTATGATTGCATTCTTGAATCGTTATGAAACTCTTAAGCCAATGGATCGTGAAGAAATGCAAGACCGTGCTGTTCAGAGCAAGGAAGCATTCATTGATGCAGTCAAGAACTATAACAAGCCTAGAGCACCAAAGAGTATCTACTAATAACGTAAAAAGTACGTAGTTTTAATAAACTAGTAGTTTTAAAATACCCCCACATGGCTAAATATTATTATAATAATAATAAGGAGCTATTGTGGGGGAATTTTTTAAACTAGTTGCCGATGTGGGCTTTCCAATCGCAGCAGCAGTCGCTGCCGGCTATTTCGTATTTCTTACATTGAAGTTCATTCTTGCAGGCGTAACAGGTTCTGTTGCGGGCATGAAGGACATAATCACGGCATTAGACAATCGTGTTAAAACAATGAATCATGACGTTATACGTATTGATACCGTCGTGTCAAATGCTTTGGGCCTTAAGCCAGATATTAACCGTGTTGCTCGTGCAGACGGTAAAAATGATGCAAGGAGAGACTAATGGGACCAAATATAGCTAAACTAATCGGTGAGTATGGTTTCCCTATTGTTGCTGCATTCGGCATGGGATATTTCGTATACTATGTTTGGAAGTGGGCAACTACTGAGGTAAAACCAGTATTAAGCGAAGCAAACACTACGTTAGTAGCACTCATTGATCGTATTCGTATGCTTGATAATGATTTGATTAGAATGAATCAAAAAGTGGATACTGTATTGCATTTGCGCGGTAAGACTATTGAGAGAGAAAGAATTGAAGCTGAGCATATGATTAATCAGGCTAAACCATCTAAAACAGATAAGAACTAAAGGTGTACAGGAAAAATGCTGAAACGAGTAACACTATTATTAGGACTCTTAGTAAGCACTCCTGCACAGGCTACCGAGATAGTATTCCAATTTAAAAACCCATCATTTTCGGGAGTTAACACCGGAGCACACTGGTTAACAATTGAAAATCAGGAAGCTACTAGAAAGAAGGCTATTCAGGATAAGATAGAGGCTGATCTTAAAGCAAAAGCACTAGAAGAAAAGAACTCCATCTTAAACCGTTTTCTAAACAACTTGCAGTCTCGTATCTACTCTCAATTAGCTCAACAATTGACCAACAACTTATTTGGTTCAATGGGGGGACAGCGTGGGGAGTTTACACTTGAAGGCAACATAATCAGATACGAAAAAACAGACACAGAAATAAAGCTAGTAATCACTGACGCTGATGGCAACCAAACAGAAATCATAGTTCCTACTACTGGATTTAAATGGTAATGAACTATAAGATATTGATATTACCCTTATTATTGTCCGGATGCATGTCCACTGGGTCAGGCATACTTGAAATAAAGGATAATCCCACAAGATTAACTACTCAAGTAAACGAACTATACACATTACCGGCACCCGAAAGACAGGCAGTAGTAGCGGTATATGAGTTTCCTGATTTAACTGGTCAACGCAAAGACAAAGATGGTATTGCTAGTATCTCAACTGCTGTTACACAAGGCGGTGCCCCATTATTGATTTCTGCGTTGAAGGACGCAGGTGGAGGCACTTGGTTCAGAGTAGTAGAACGCAACAGAGTAGACGACCTAGCAAGAGAACGTCAAATTGTTCGTCAAACTCGTGAAGAATATTCGGGCGAGGGGGAAAATAAGCTTGATCCTATGCTATTTGCTGGATTGATCATCCAAGGTGGCATCATTGGCTATGATACTAACATCCAGACAGGTGGCGCGGGCGCAAGATATTTGGGCATCGGCGGTTCAACAGTTTATAGAAAAGATCAAGTGGTAGTGTCATTGCGTGCAGTTAGTACTAACACAGGTGAAGTAATACTTAACGTACAAGTCTCAAAAACTGTATTATCTGTAGGCAGAGACCTGTCAGTGTTTAAGTTCGTAGATGTTGGCACTAAATTAATTGAAGCAGAAGCCGGAATGACTGAAAATGAAGCTAACACAATGGCAGTCAAGATGGCAATTGAAGAAGCAGTTTTACAAATGGTAAAACAAGGAATAGAAAAGGGATATTTTAAAGTTGCGCCGAAGATTGAATACGATCTATCGGTAACAGGGGAAACAAAACAATGAAAAACAAACTAATGCTTTTTGTCATCGCACTGATGACCAGCACACTATCTTTCGCACAATCAACAACTAACTCAGTTTATATTGAGCAAGTAGGTGATACCAGCACAATTGATATTACACAAAAAGGGCAAAGTAACAAAATAGGTACCGAAGCTAACCGTGTAGTACTTGAAGGCAATAATCAAACAATTACAATAACACAGGAAGGTAACAATAATTCTGTGCAGGGTTCTATCATCCAAGCAGATAATATAAACATTGATACTACTGTGACGGGTGATAACAACTCACTAACCTATGACTTAGGAAGTGCCGCAACTATTGCAGGATCTACAAAGACACTCACAGTTGCCGGTGATTCCAACAGTCTTGTCTTTAACCAAGGTACAACATCTTCTGCAACTAATGCGGTTCAGAATATCACATTAACGGGTGATACAAATACACTTACCTCTACAATAAACGCAGATGATGTTGTCAATACTAAAACTATCATGGGTGACGGAAACAACATCACTACATTACAGAATGGAACAGCCGGAAAGAACATTGAAATGGTTCTTACAGGAAACACCAATAATGTAACGATAAACCAGCAGAGTACATCGAATGTTGATACACTTAAGATCAATAGCACAAGCAACGGCAGCACTATTACTATTAATCAGTGTAACGCCCTCGGCCCATGCTAATATTGGAAAGGTAACACAAAATCGCGGGACGAGTGAAGTTGTGAAGAACGCTCAACGTGTCCCTACACGCCCGCAGTTACCCATTTCTAAAATGGATAGGGTACAGACCGGTAACGGTAGAGTTGAAATCACGTTTGTGGATGACTCTACCGTTAAAGTCACCGAACAATCCAAATTAGTAATTGATGATTTTGTTTACAGCGGCAAACCTTCTACTAGCAGAATGGCCCTCAAGTTTGCGTCAGGGACTGTTAGATTTGCTACGGGTCAGTCAGGAAAGATCAACAAGAGTAATATTAATCTACGCACACCAACTGCTACTATTGCAGTGAGAGGAACTGATTTTGCTGCAACAGTAGATGATTTCGGCAAAAGTTTGGTTATTCTTTTACCAGAACCAAATGGCTCAGTAGGAGAAATCATTGTTTCAAACGCAGCGGGTACTGTTATTCTTACCAAAGCATTTCAAGCAACTATCATATCTACTACAGACAGTAAACCTTCACGCCCGGTCATATTGAATCTTACACTAGATCAAATTGATAATATGTTGATTGTCTCGCCCGCCGAAGAAGTTCGCACTAGTGAGGATTCAGAAGATAGTAGAAACAACATATTAGATTTAACCGAACTTGATGTTGATTTTCTTGCTACAAATGATTTGACAGAGGAACAACTTGCTAGTTCAGACCTTGATATTAACGCTATCAATAGTGATTTTCTAGGAGAAGATTTTCTTGATGATATAAGTACAACTGATTGTGTTACTAAAGATAATACAAAGTTGTGTGGTACTACATTTGGACTTAACAATACTACACAGATAACTACTATCATATCAGGTGATTATTTACGTCTTGTTAGAACTCTCAACTCAACAGTTGACTTTGTTGTGCAGAAGGATGTAGGGAAGTCGTTGTATATAGATAGTAATGGAAAAGCGTTTTTGATTGAAATAAACGAGCCAGCTGGAGGAACTATAATCAATGTTAAACAAACTGAATAAAATCTTACTTTCGCCCTGGCTAGCATTAGCTACATTATCACTATTACTATTAGTGAAGTTGATGAATCCGTTCCTTGTTGACAGTATGAAACTGAAATATTACGATTATCTGATGCTGGGTGAACCAGTTAAGTCAGAGCAAATTGTAGTAGCAAATATTGGGGAGAAAGCAATTGAAAAATATGGACAATATCCGTTCTCTCGTGAAACATACGGTGAGATTATTAGAGAACTTTATGATAACGGCGCTGGTCTTGTTGGTACTACTATTCTTATGTCTGAACCTGATAGGATGGGCACTGATGTAAAACTTGCTGAGACATTAAAACAGTATCCGGTTGTGTTAAGTCAAACGCTTGTAGAAGAATGCTCTACGGATAATCGTCTCCCTCGCCGCACAGGTATTGCTGTAGTCGGTGACGGACAACCCACTGATTTTCTTCCGAACTATCCATGTGTGCTTGATAACATTCCAGTACTTCAAGCGTCTGCTGTAGGCGTCGGTATAACATCTTCTCTTCCTGAGACGGACGGGGTAACTCGCCGAGTGCCTTTATTAGGGATTTCAAATGGCGAATATTATCCTGCGTTTTCTTTAGAACTTTTGAGAGTTGCTGCGGGAGATCCTTCATATCAAGCGAAGATAAATCAGACGGGTGTTGAAGCATTACGTGTTCCTCAGTATGGTATAATTAAGACCGACGAATATGGCAGGGTGTTTATGAACCCAAATTACCAATTTCAATCTGTTGAAGTAGGCGGCGATATTCCTCGTCTGGATGGGAAAATTGTTGTTCTCGGAGTGACCGCGAAAGGCGTTGCAAACCCAGTAGCAACTCCGTCTGGTGCCCAAATGCCTCACACGGTTCAGGCCAGTCTTCTTGAGACTCTAATAAAGGGAGATTCGGTGTCAATTCCGAATTGGGTGGATCTTGCTGATCTTTTGGCATTTGTTGTCCTCTCAGTTTTGATTATCTTACTGTCAAGAGTAAGATACTCAATTGTTTGGATCGGCATATTACTAGCAGGCTATGTTTACGCTCCGATATATCTATTTACCCATAACAAGATATTATTTGATATTTCTTTCAACGTTTTGGCTGCATTAGTAATCTATCTGCACATCTATACTGTTAAGTTTATCAGCGAGTACTTACAGAAGCAACAGATTAAGAAGCAGTTTGGTACATATCTAAGTCCTGATCTTGTTGCACAACTACAGCGTCAACCAGAACTATTGAAGCTTGGTGGTACAGAGCAAGAATTGTCAATCATGTTTACTGATGTTCGTGGATTCACAACTATTAGTGAACACTACGGTAAAGATGTTCAGGGCTTGACAAGCATCATGAATCGGTATATGACTGCTATGACCAAAGCTATTCTAGAGAATAAGGGTACATTAGACAAGTATATCGGTGACGCACAAATGGCGTTTTGGAATGCACCATTAGACAATCCACAACACGCTAAGGATGCGGTTATAACAGCATTTACTATGCTCAAATCATTGGAGGACTTCAATAATGAAATCAGACAAGAAGGTATCCCCGCTTTTGGTATGGGCCTTGGCATTAATACTGACACCGTTGTTGTTGGTAACATGGGTTCTGACCAGCGTTTTGACTACACTTGCCTTGGTGATGGGGTTAATCTCGCTTCAAGACTTGAAGGACAATCTAAGCCCTATGGTGTCAAAATTGTTATCGGACCCAAAACAGCAAGTTGTGTCAAAGATGAATATCAAATTATAGAACTAGACTTGATTGCAGTTAAAGGTAAGACTGAACCTGCTAAAATATACACAGTTTTACCTTTCCATGAAATATTAGCAGAGACTACCCATATCAAGTTTTTGGAGCTTTATCGTCAAGGTCATTGGGATGCTGCTGAAAAGCAAGCAACTATTTTAAAACATCATTGGCGAGGAGAAATGGTTCAGTATTACGATATGATGATTGAACGAATTGAAGAATTTAAGAACAATCCTCCCGCTAAGTGGGATGGAGTGTACAGGGCAACTTCAAAGTAAGTTGCCCAATAATTTTGACACAGACACAGTTATGTTGTAAATATAACACTGACATGAAAATGTCAGATTTTCAAACTTAAAAGGAAAACAAAAAGTATGAAGAAGTTAATCGCACTCGCAGCACTCGCAACTGCTGCTTTTACTACCCCTGCAATGGCTAATGACTTCCAGGGTCCTCGTTTTGAGGTTACCGCTGGAGCTGATGACGTTACCGGTGGTGTTGACGCAACTGACATTGCTTATGGCGCAGCCCTTGGCTATGACCTTCAGTTCGGCAAGGTAGTTGTTGGTGCAGAAGCTACTGCTGCTAACGTCTTTGACCGTGCAGACCTTGGTGCTGCTGCTCGTCTCGGTTATGTCTTGAACAAGAATGTTCTTGCTTATACCCGCGTCGGCTACAACAATCTTGAGCGCCCTCAGACTTGCACTGGAACTCGTCCAGTAGTTTGCCGTAACACTGCAAACTTGGAAGGTCTCACTGTAGGTGGCGGTCTTGAAGTGAAGCTTGTTGGCTCAACATTTGTTAAGGCTGAGTATCGCTACTCTGACTTTGACGGCAATGTTGGTCGTCACGGCGGACTCGTTGGTTTCGGTCTTCGTTTCTAATAACTGACTGAATGGAATGGCGGCGGCGAAATTCGTCGCCATTACCATATCCAAATGATAAATACATATATGAGAGCCACCGAATTCATTACCGAGCGCAAGAAAAAGCGCAGAAAAACCAAATCTCGCCGTGCATACGGTGGTTATTTCTTTCCGGGATATGCCTTTTTTGGTACCGGCGATTCTAGCGGTGACGCCGGTGGCGATGGCGGGGGCGGTGAAAGCGTAAATGAGTCGCCCGAAGTTGAATTAGCTAAAAGATTGCCCTCACTTGCAAAACATGACTATAATACCATTGATACGTTAATGAAAAAGATTGCTCATAAACATAAGATTACGGGCAAAGCATTACACGACCTATTCAAAAAGAAATATCACAAGACTCCTGATAGTTGGATCAAGGGTAAACTTGATGAAACTGATTCGGTTGATTCGGACCTTGAACAAGAGGTAGCTAAGTTCGTTGATTGGACTGCCAAAAGATTACATCTTAATAAGGTTCCAAAGATTGAATTGAGTATGGATACCGAAGAGGCCCAAGTTAACCATCATACCGGTCGGCATGTTGAGGGTGAAGATAGCGTTTGGGTCTATGCCAAAAATCGCAATCTCGTAGATATCTTACGCACTGTGTTTCATGAACTCGTACACGTTCGCCAAGGCGAGTTAGGAATGATCAAGCCTGGATCAAGCTATCCTGGTAGCCCAATTGAAGCGATGGCCGATATGCTTGCGGGCAAATACATCAAAATCTACGGCAAAGACAATCGCCAAATCTTCCAGTAAAACGGTCAATTAACCCAAACAAATCCTTGACCTATATCCACGGCTACTATATAATAAAGACACTAAAGGAGAACACATGTCTAGAACTTTTAACGCAGAAGCTAAGGTTAAGCTGACTCAGCTTATTAATGAAGGTATTTCGGTCCTTGTTGAGGTAGAAACACTTAACGAAGGATTGAATGACACTATCAAGGCTATTGCAGAAGAACTTGAAGTAAAGCCCTCTGTACTCAAGAAGGCTATTAAGATTGCACATAAGCAGCGTCTTAACGAAGAAAACGAAGCTAACGAAGAACTCAACACAATTCTACAAACGGTAGGTAAAGCCTAATTAATGTCATACATTGACGCCGTACTTGATGCCAAAGCTGATAGGATATTTGTTGTAGAGCGCAGCCCTGAGGGAAAGCGTCTTTACAAAGAATATCCTACCAACTACACATTTTACTACAGTGACCCTAAGGGTAAGTATCGTAGTATCTTTGGTGATCCTGTAACTAGATTCTCTACTCGCAAGAAAGATGAGTTTGAGAAGGAGAAAAGAATACACAAAGGAAAGACTCTTTTTGAGAGTGATATTCCTGTTGTTTTCAGATGTTTGAGTGATAACTATCTGAACGTTGAACCTCCCAAGCTACACACAGCATTCTTTGATATTGAAGTGGACTTTGACCCCGAACGAGGTTTTAGTCCTACTGATGATCCGTTCAATGCTGTAACTGCTATTTCATTGTATTTGGATTGGCTAGATCAATTAATCACGCTCGTTATGCCTCCAAAGCATATGAGTGACGAGACTGCACAGGAACTAACAGCAGAGTTTGAAAACTGTTTGCTATTCCGCAGTGAAATTGAAATGTTTGAAACGTTCTTTGCATTGATTGAAGATGCAGACGTTCTTACAGGCTGGAACTCGGAAGGATACGATATTCCCTATTGTGTGAATCGTGTTACTCGTATTATGAGTAAGGATGATACTCGCAAATTTTGTCTGCTTGGACAAATGCCAAAGATGCGTACTTATGAACGTTTTGGTAAGGAAGAACAGACTTACGACTTAGTTGGTCGTATTCACATGGACTATCTACAGCTTTACAAGAAGTACAACTATGAAAGTCGCCACAGCTATTCACTAGATGCAATCGGTGAAATGGAAGTTGGCGAACGCAAGACTCAATACGAAGGTAGCCTTGATCAGTTATACAATAAGGACTTTAAGAAGTTTGTAGAGTATAACCGTCAGGATACTATGTTGATGGTTAAGATTCACAATAAGTTGAAGTTCCTTGATCTTGCTAACGCTCTAGCACATGAAAATACTGTGCTGCTTCCCACTGTTATGGGTTCGGTGGCAATGATTGAAATGGCTATCTATAATGAAGCGCATAGTCGTGATATGATTGTGCCTGACAAGAAACGAAAAGATAGTTTTGGTGAGGAACAGCAAGCAGCAGGTGCATATGTTGCAGTGCCTAAGAAGGGCATTCATGAATGGGTCGGCGCAGTTGACATTAACTCACTGTATCCATCTGCTATTCGTGCGCTGAATATGGCTCCCGAAACTATCGTGGGTCAAGTTCGCCAATCATTGACCGAACAATACATGCATGAAAAGAGTATTGCACTAGCAAAGGATAAGCGCAAGAAAAAGAACGGTGACGATGCTGATGCGGTCACTGGCGCTATTCTTTGGGAAAATCTATTCGGTTCATTAGAATATACTGCTATTATGAATCAAGAGCGTGGAACTATACTTACTATTGACTATGAAGATGGTCGTAGTGTAGAAATGAGTGCCGCAGAGATTTGGAAACTAATCTTTGACAGCCGTCGCCCCTGGATCATTAGTGCTAATGGTACAATCTTTACATATGAGAAAGAGGGTGTTATCCCAGGATTGCTTTCACGCTGGTATTCAGAACGTAAGAGTATTCAGAAAGAAGCAAAGGCTGCATATGGCACAGACAAGTTTGAGTATTACGATAAGCGTCAGCTAGTTCGTAAGATTTTGCTCAACTCTGCATATGGCGCACTTTTGAATGAGCATTGTCGTTTCTACGATAAAAGAATCGGGCAGTCAGTTACGTTGTCTGGTCGTCAAATCACTAAGCATATGATGAGCCAGATAAACGAAATCATCACGGAAAAGTATGAACACGACGGCGACGCTATTGTGTATGGTGATACTGACTCCTGTTATTTCTCAGCTTATCCTATTCTGAAAGATCAGATTGATAGTGGTCAATTAACATGGGACAAGGATAGTTGCATCCAACTATATGATCAGATTGCAGAAATTACTAACGATAGCTTCCCTGCTTTCATGGAACGTGCATTTCATTGCCCACGTAAGAACGGCGAAGTTATTAAAGCTGGTCGTGAACTTATCGGTGACCGCACTCTCTTTATCACTAAGAAGCGTTATGCAATCAACATTTATGATCTTGAAGGTAAGCGACAAGACTTAGATGGTAAGATGGGTAAGATTAAGGCTATGGGTCTTGATCTTAAGAGAGCAGATACTCCCAAATATGTTCAGGAATTCTTGATGGAAGTCTTGACTATGGTTCTTGGTGGTGCGCCGCGTGATGAAGTTATCGAAAAGATCAGAACATTCAAGCGTTGGCTCAGTGAGCAGGATTCTTGGTCTAAGGGTTCTCCAAAGTCGGTTAATAAACTCACATATTATGGGGAACTTGAATCACGAAGCAAGACTGGTAAAGCAAACATGCCCGGTCACGTTAGAGCAGCATTGAACTATAACTATCTTCGCAAGATGAACAATGATCAATATAGTCAAAAGATCGTTGATGGCATGAAGGTTATTGTTTGCAGCTTGAAGGATAATCCTCTCGGATTCACAAGCGTTGCTTATCCGACAGATGAACTAAGACTTCCGCAATGGTTCATTGATCTTCCATTTGATGATCTTGACATGGAACGAAAGCTTGTTGATGAAAAGATTGACAACTTGCTAGGTGTATTGAATTGGAAGATTCGTCAAGACACTAACACCAATAGCACCGTAGGTGACTTGTTCAATTTCGGATAACAAGATTGTTGCTTTTTGCAAAGAATTCCACTATTATACACTATAGAATTACCTAAATACTTAAAAGGAAAAAACATGAAAGATTATTTACTTGATTTGATCCAGCATACATATGGATTAGGCGTTATTGAATTAGTTAAGGTTGAGGGTACTGACACTGAAACTAAGATTTCCGCATATGCCGAAGACAAGACTGTTATTGTTACTGGTACGTTTAAGACCCCAATTGATGGTTTTCAGGGCGTCTTTGGTATGCCCAACCTTTCTAAGCTTAAGACTATCTTGAGCTTTGATGATTATGACGACAATGCAAAGATCACTGTCAATAAGAAGGATGAGAATGGAGTTCAGGTTCCGACAACCATTCACTTTGAAACTCAAGTAGGCGACTTCGTAAACGATTATCGTCTTATGAGCCGTGCTATCGTAGACGATAAGGTCAAGACAGTCACATTCAAGGGTGCAACCTGGGACGTTGAGTTTGAGCCTACTGTTGCTGGTATCATGCGTCTTAAGAAGCAGGCTAGTGCTAACAGTGAAGAACTAAACTTCGTTACTAAGACTGACAATGGTGATCTTAAGATTTATTTTGGTGATCACTCAACTCACTCGGGTAACTTTGTATTCCAGCCCGGTGTTGGTGGCACTCTTAATAAGGCGTGGAACTGGCCTGTTAAGGTATTTCTCGCTATCATGGATCTACCGGGTGATAAGGTAGTTCGCTTTGCTGATGCAGGCGCTGCTGAAATCACGGTTGATTCGGGTATTGCTAATTATCGTTATCTTCTTCCCGCACAGGCTAAGTAATGATCAAGACCGTTAACGGACAGGGTAGATATATTATGGTCAACGGAGGATTTCCCGCTCACACATATATCAATTCTAGTTCAGGATACATGAATGTCGGTGATGTTAGATATAACACTAGTATGCAGCGACTTGAAGTATATGACGGTAATATGTGGATTGAACTTGGAACTAGCCATGCTAGTGTAGGGTTGACGCCTGATGCTGAATCTGCACTTGACTGGGCTATTCGTAAGCGCAATGAAGAAATGGCGCTTGAAGCAAAAGCTAAGGATAACCCAGCAATTGCAGACCTACTCAATCAAAGAAAAACGATTGATGAGCAAATCAAAGTTATTGAAATATTAACGAAAGATAATAAAGTTGGAACAAATTAACCTTTCAAACAGTCACAATCCCGAATGGGCATTGTTTCTGCCCGCAATCTCGTCTTTCTTCATTAGCGGCTTAGGTAAGCAGCGTGAAGGTGAACAGTATTTTGACCCGGCGAGAATCCCTGCGGCGTTCAACGGTGACGTTGAATGTTTGAATTTCTTCAATAGCAAGCAAGGCTTATTCACATATAAGTGGGGCTTGTATTCTGCTGGTCACGCGAATCTAGATATTACTAAGGATGACAATAATGAATCTATCATCCGCAAGAGGGAAGAAGGAACATTTCTTCTAGGAGACTCAGGTGGATTCCAGATTCTTAAATGTCAGTGGCCAGCAGATTGGAAGGATCCTAACTGTCCTCGTGCAATGAAGAAGCGTCAACAAGTTCTTACTTGGATGGACGAATACATGGACTATGGAATGTGTCTTGATATTCCGTCACAGTCTCTTACAACCTATCACATTAAGGATAAGAAGACTGGTAAATCAGCGCACGGTATCAGCACAATTGAAGAAGCAATTACTGCTACTCATATCAATAACGAATACTTCATCAACAACCGCGACGGTCGTTGCAAGTTTCTAAACGTATTGCAGGGTCGTAATCATAAGCAGTCGGACGACTGGTATGAAGAAATGAAGAAGTATTGCGATACTAACATCTACGGTGATAAAGCATTCAACGGCTGGGCTTTCGGTGGTCAAAACAAGATTGACATTCACTTGATGCTTAAGCGTCTCGTTGGTATCATTCACGATGGTTTCCTTGAAGAAGGTAAGCAGGACTTGATTCATTGTCTCGGTACTTCTATCATGGAATATGCAGTGTTGTTTACTGACATTCAGAAAGCAATTCGCAAGCACCATAATCCAAAGTTACAAATCACTTTTGACTGTGCTAGTCCATTCTTTGCAGCAGCAAAGGGTCTTGCTTATAACAACAATACATTTGAGCATGATACTAAATGGACTTATGCAATGGATAAGACTGCTGAGAACAAGAAGTACGCAACTGATACTCGCAAGTTCAGTGACGGTGTGCTGGCTGACAAGATTCATAAAGTCTTTACAGATAGTCCCGTGACTGACAAGTTGTTGATGAAAGATATCTGCTATCGTGGTCAAGGCTTCTTAGGTCAGCATGGTAAGGAAACAAAGACTTCATGGGACACACTTTCGTATACATTGATTCAGGCACACAATGTCTATCAGCATATGATTGCAGTTCAAGAAGCAAATCGTCGCTACGAACAAGGCATCAAGCCTAAGATGGTTATGGACCCACTCGGCAATCTTAATTTTTCTGAAATCGTTGATGAGATTTTCTCACTCAAGGATCGTGAAAAGAGCCTTGCTATGATTGATCAGTATGACAAGTTTTGGCAGCAGTTCAAAGCTGGTCAAGGATTCAGTGGTAAGAAGACTATCAATGCCCACACAATGTTTGACCAATTGTTTGCAGTTGAGGATGCTGATCCTGAAATTGATGAAGAAATGGAAGACAGTGACGATATGATGGCAGAAGTTCTTGACCAAAACAATTGATAATTTTAACACAGGTGATATAACAATAACATGGACAACGTAGTACAAGCACACATTGAAAAGCGCAACAGAATTAGCGAACAAGCCAAACGTATGATTTGGGTGACGTTTCAGAAAGAAGGTATTCACAAGTACCCTGGTGCTGACACAGATCCTAATTTAGCGACTGGCGACGAATATGATGTGAGCTTTCTAGGATATCCACATCGTCACATCTTTCATTTTAGAGTGGCGATTCAAGTGTTTCACAATGACAGAGAAATTGAATTCATTCAATTCAAGCGTTGGTTAGAAAACAGCTTTACGAATGGCGTATTGCAACTCAACTATAAGTCATGTGAAATGATTTGCGATGATCTATATCAGATGATCGCACATCGTTACCCCGACCGTGACATTGAAATCACTGTCTCCGAAGACAATGAGAACGGTGCCACTATCTATTACAACACAACTAAACCCTATCAATCACTAACCATTTAAGGATTAAAAAATGGCTATTAAGACTAATGTAAATCAGATTTTTGAAGATTTGGATCGTTACCGCAATTTTTGTCGTGAGTACGGCTATCGTTTTAACGAAGCTGATTTGTACAACACTCGTAGTGGAATCTACAAGCAGTTCCAGCGATTTGTAGCTGGACAGAAGCCGCGTAATCAATGGGAAATTGATTACACAAAGTACAAGGAACAGGAAGCAACAAAGGCTCGTGGATAAGATTGTTGTAATTATTAGTGGGATTGTCCCGGGACAATCTCATAGTTGGGGTAACTAGTTATGAATGACTGGTCTTAAGACCAGTCATTCATACCATTTAAAAATAGGAAGAAAATATGCGTAGATTATATTACATGGGACTTGAAGCGTACAACGCTCGTTACACATTGCAACTTACTGAATGGAATAAGCGTGTATTTGAGCGCAGAGGGTATGATGTTGTTTACGTCCCCGGCGAAACACTTGATAACAGTCAGAAGATTGTAACTGGTCAGGTGCTTGATGCACATGGTCGTTCATACTTTGGTATGAGTCAGATGATGAATCTTGTCAAGATGATGCAGCAAGGCGAAGTTACTAGCGAAGACGTTATCTACTTTGAAGATATGTTCCAGCCGGGCTTTGAAGCACTGCCCTATATCATTGACCAGTGTGACGAAGACAATATGCCTCGCATTTTTGTTCGTTGTCTCGCACAGACTATTGACCCTGATGATTTTGTTCATGTTTGGGGTATGGATCGTTGGATGAGAGCATATGAGCAAATGGTTTGTTCAAGTGTAGACGGGGTGCTTGCAACTAATGAAGAAATGGTTGCACATATAAAGGTTGCTGGTTGGGACGTTCCCATCTACAATATTTCAGGTCTTGCATTTGGAAAGCAAGAAGTTATTGAGCGTGTCGGTGGGAAGATCAAGCCCTTCAATGATCGTCGTTTGCGTGTAGTATTTTCTGCACGTTGGGACCAAGAAAAGCAGCCTGACTTCTACATGGACTTGATTGAAGCTTGGCGCGAACGATTCCCCAGCAAGGATGTTGAGTTCGTTGTTTGCAGTGGGGGAGAACTTCGCTCTAATAACAATAGCTACATGGCTCGTACTCGCAAGATGGTTGAAGATGGCAAGCTTGTTATCTATGACAATCTTGACAAGAATAAGTATTACGAAATCGTAAACGATAGCCGTGTTGTCTTCAACTGTGCATTGCAGGATTGGGTATCAAACACAGTGAGCGAAGCAGATGCACTTGGATGCAACGTCTTGTATCCTGCTTATCGTTCATTCCCTGAAACTTTTGCAAACGATCACGAACGTATGTATGTTCCTTGGTCAATTGATGATGCTATCAATAAGCTAGACAACTTGCTTAAGAAGGCTCATCCTAACATGGGCAAGATCAGCGATTACACTGACGGAACCATTGATCGTATCTGTGATATTCTTGAGGGCAAGGGCAGCAAGTATCTTCGCATTAGCAGTGACTATCGTAATCATACTCGTGAGGCAAAGTACTAATGAAGATTGAAGATGGCATCAAGCTAGACTTTAGTGACGTATTGTTTCGTCCTAAGCGCAGCACTTTGTCTAGTCGTAGAGAAGTAAATCTAAATCGTACCTTTACATTCAAGCATAGTGGTCGTGTATGGGAAGGTGTTCCTATCATGGCCGCTAACATGGATGGTGTTGGTACCCTAAATATGGCACTTGCATTACAAGAGCAAGACTTGTTTACGTGCTTGACTAAAGATGTTATTGAAGTTCCTTATGAGTTGAATGCTCATAGATATGCTATCAGCACAGGTATTAGTGATAAGGACTTTCAGAGATTGCAGATGATGCTAAACAAATATCCTTATATCCATTTTATCTGCATTGATGTAGCAAATGGATATAGCGAATATTTCGGTGCTTTTGTAGCTAAGGTTCGTGAGAAGTATCCAACTCACACAATTATTGCGGGCAATGTAGTCACCGCAGATATGACACAGGAGTTAATTTTACGTGGAGCTGATATTATTAAAGTGGGTATTGGGCCCGGCAGTGTTTGCACTACTCGTATTAAGACTGGGGTGGGTTATCCGCAGCTTTCCGCGGTCGCAGAATGCGCGGATGCTGCACACGGTCTTGGTGCACATATCATTAGTGACGGCGGCTGTACTTGCCCTGGCGATGTTAGTAAGGCTTTCGGGGCTGGAGCTGACTTCGTTATGCTCGGAGGAATGTTCGCAGGCCATGATGAAGGCGGCGGCACAGTAGTTGAAGAACACCACTTCACTGGAAAGGTAAATCCAACTACTACTAATCTGATTTACGAGACTAAAAAGTTCGTAGAGTTTTACGGTATGAGTAGTGATACCGCAATGAACAAGCATCATGGTGGCGTTGCTGAATATCGTAGTAGCGAAGGTCGTACTGTTAAGGTACCATATCGCGGTCCCGTTGAACACACTGTACGAGATATTCTTGGCGGTATTCGCAGCACCTGCACATACGTTGGTGCAAGTGAACTTAAGCACTTGAGTAAGTGTACAACGTTTGTTCGGGTAAATAATCAATTTAATAATGTATTCTCAAGTGCTAAATAATAACGTAACACAACGGTTACAACTAACATTAACATATCCGCGTAAGGAAGGAAACAAATATGTCTTATAACAAAACTAAAACCGATCCCGAATTGGGTCAAAAGATTCACGAACACCTTATCAAGATGGGTGTTGAAACCCCAACAGTAGAAAATGATCTTGACCGTAAGGAAAAGATTGAAGTTATTGAAGCGCACTTTCAAGGAATTATGCGCGCCTTAGGTCTTGACCTTAAGGATGACAGTCTTATGGATACGCCAAAGCGTGTTGCAAAGATGTATGTCAACGAAATCTTTTGGGGCCTCGACTATGACGCATTCCCTAAGTGTACAACTGTTGCGAACAAGATGGGCTATGATGAAATGGTCATTGAACGCAACGTAAACGTTCAATCCAACTGCGAACATCACTTTGTAATCATTGATGGTCTTGCTACAGTTGCATATGTCCCCAATGAGAAGGTTCTTGGTCTTTCAAAGATTAATCGTATCGTTGAATACTTTGCGAAGCGTCCGCAGATTCAAGAGCGTTTGACTGAACAAGTATTCCATGCTCTTTGCTACATCCTTGAAACTGAAAATGTTGCGGTTATGATTCACGCCCGTCATTATTGTGTCCGTAGCCGAGGCGTTGAGGATACCGGAAGCACTACAATCACGAGTAAACTGGGTGGAGGATTTAAGACTGATCCGTCCGCAAGGGCAGAGTTTCTGCGATTGGCTTCGGTAGGCGACCTAAGGTAAGATTGGTTGTTGCAGGATCGGAAGGGAACAAATAGTATGTCTGCTGACCGTCGTTGTACCATTTTCTTCCTGCAACAGCACTTTTACCGTACATGGGATTTTTCTCTCCAGAAGATTGACCTTTTTTGCTAGCGGATATTTTTTTCTTGCTTTCTTCGGAATGTGTTTTACCTGTCCAAGTACCGGGCAAGCCTTTATTCCAAGTAGGTCTTCCTTTTAACGAAGAAGAAATCTTTTGTTTTGTTTCTTCGGAATGTATTAATCCTTTTGCAGGGGTTCTGCCCTTACGAGAAGATTTAAGTTTGCTTTTCCATTCATCTATGTCTTGCACCTTAAATCCTCCTGAGCCTCCCGGTACTAGGTTATATGAAGATTTAGAAGAAACAAAGTCTTCATTGACCAGTTCTGTTTCTTTAGAGAACATATCCTGAGGATTATCGTAAATGTGTAGTATAGTTTTCTTAAAGTTTTCTCTGCCGTATTTCTTAAACGCGGCTAATAGTAACTTTCCGGAACCCATATACCCATCATCAAGGTTGTCTGTAGCATGACAACCTATATAGGTTTTATTATTAACAACGCAAGTTGTTTCATATATAATATAATAAGAGAATGTTCGGTTGTATATATTGTTTGCCATACAACTATTTATCATTCTTTGTCAAAACTAGAGGTTTAGAAGATGATATTCAATAAGATTAAGGACCTCAAAGAAGAAGGCAAGCGTATTGGCATCACATTTAGTACGTTTGACCTTCTTCATGCGGGCCATATCGCAATGCTTGCAGAAGCCAAAAATCACTGTGACTATTTGATTGCAGGTCTACAGACTGACCCAACTATTGATAGACCTGATACTAAGAACAAGCCAGTTCAAAGCATCGTGGAGAGACAGATTCAACTTAGTGCTTGTCGCTTTGTTGATGAAGTAGTTATTTACCAAACTGAACAAGATTTGGTCGATTTACTCTTGACATTACCCCTAGATTGTCGTATACTGGGTGTAGAGTATGCAGACAAAGACTTCACTGGTCGCAAAGAATGCAACGACCGAGGTATTGAAATCATATTCAATGGTAGAGACCACAGCTTTAGTAGCAGTAATCTACGCAAGCGGGTCGCAGAAGCAGAAAGAAACAAAGATGGAACCTAAATACCCTAATAGGAAGCATGAAGATATTTTGAGGAATATCAACTTTTCATTCACTGTTCCAGTTAATTATTACAACCTCAACAAGAAGGTTGAGACTTCGGAAGAAATGATTACTCGTCTTGATGAAGTAGATGCTATTGTAGATAGTATGACTTCATACCCTACTGCACAGCGTATGCTAACTGACCTATTCAGTAAGGAAAGTTAATATGGAAAAATATTTTAAGTTTAACGGTACTGCTACTCGTAGTGAATATTGGGGAGTCAATATTCTTGCAGGCATCGCTGCATTTGTTTTGATCTTGCTCGGTGCTATTATAGCAGGCAGTGGTAGCACCATTGGTATTGTATTTGGGGCTATCTTGATGATTGCAACATTTATCGCTGCAATTTGGATTTCTGTTGCAACTTCTATCCGGCGCTGTGTGAATGCAGGAATTAATCCTTGGTGGACACTAGCAGTGATTATCCCATATGTAGGAACTATTGTGTTTATTGTATTGGGCTGCTTGAAAACGGATAATGAATGAGTTAGATTTACACGGTGTTAGGCATCACGAAGTTGATGCCCTAGTGGAGAACTTTGTTCTGACTAATCAGAACCGTTTTCCACTCACCGTCATTTGTGGTAACAGTGTAAAAATGGTACAATTAGCTGAACAGGCCCTAAATAGAGTTGGCTGCGAATATACAATGTATCGGTTCGGCGTATTAACGATTGGAAGATTTAAGTAATGCTATATCTAGCGTATGGAATGAATACTAACATTGATCAGATGGCATCACGCTGTCCTGGTTCCATCAGCATTGGTCGTGTTGATATTCCTGATTATCGCCTAGTATTTCGTGGCGTAGCCGACGTTGAAGAAAGCTATGGTGATGTTCTACAGACTGTTATGTGGGACATTACTCCTAGCTGCGAAGCGGCATTAGATATTCTTGAAGGTTACCCACATTTCTATACAAAAGTGTATCTTGATGTTACATTTGGTAGAAAGACTTATCAAGCAATGATGTATAAGATGGTAGGAGAAAGATTAGATTATTCTCATCCTAGCTATGGATATCAGCATATGCTTGAAGAAGGCTATCAGGATCATGGTCTTGATCTTGAACAAATATACAATGCACAGGGTTTTATTAATTATGATGATACCCTGGATTGGATAAATAAACGGTACGAAAGGTCGTACTAAGTGGTCTTAGACATTCATCCCACTATAAACATTCTGCGTGTCTTCTAAAGGAGACAAAAAATGGCAAATGAACCTAGAGTTTACAAATATACTTCAACAAAAGAATGGCATGATGCATTCCCTTGTGCATATAGACAATGGAGAGCAGATACACACTGCAATCAGATTCATGGTTACAGTTTTAGTATCCGCGTATTCTTTGGTGCTGACACACTAGATGCTCGTAACTGGTGTGCAGACTACGGCGGTCTAAAGGACCTCAAGGCAATTCTTGAGGATCAGTTTGATCATACGTTGCTTGTAGCAGAAGACGATCCTGATATGGATGTGTTCAAGCTGTTGCAAGAGCGCGGTATGGCAAAGTTGACTATCATCCCTGCAACTGGATGTGAAGCACTTGCCGATATGATCTATAAGTTCATCAACGGTGTCTATATTCCTGATCATTGGGGTTCGGGTGAAGCAGACCGTCTCTGGTGCTATCGTGTAGAAGTACGTGAAACACAGAGCAACATGGCTTTCCGTGAAGGTCACCGTGAATGGAATGAAGACCTACTAGGTTAAGGAAGTGAGATAATGACTGAGAAAGTGTATTACACTGATAAACAGATTGACGGCATGCTCCATGATATCATTCGTCAAATGATTAATGACAAATGGAAGCCCGATTATATTGTGGGTCTTACTAGGGGCGGTCTTAACCCTGCTCTTAAGCTTAGTCATTATCTTAATGTCCCCATGCATACTCTTAGTGTCAGTCTACGTGACGGCGAAGAATGCGAAACTAACTGCTGGATGGCAGAAGATGCGTATGGCTACATGGATTCTCCCAAAAGAATTCTCATAGTTGATGATATCAATGACACGGGAGCAACACTAGCTTGGATCAAGCGTGATTGGGAAAGTAGCTGTGCTGTCAACAATGAACGTTGGGAATATGTTTGGAACGAATCTACTAGATTTGCAGTACTAGTAGACAACGATGCAAGTCCATTTCAAGTCAACTATTATGGAACTAGCATCAACAAGGCAGAAGAGGATGTTTGGATTGTCTTCCCCTGGGAAAATTGGTGGAAAGGATGATTGACAATGGATATAATTAACGCTATAATCCTAATAATCGTATGTGCAGGGCTATCTTTTATTGTTTACGGTATATGGAAGCTAGAGAATGACAGGTACGAGTTTAGAAAGAAGCATGGCTTCGACCCTAAATATCATGGGTGGGATATAGAAGAAAAAGAAAATGACAAAAATCAAAATCAGTGAACTATTTTACAGCATTCAAGGTGAAGGACGCTATATGGGCGTCCCTTCCGTGTTTCTAAGAACGTTTGGATGCAATTTTACATGCAGTGGCTTCGGAATGCCAAAAGGGGAATTATCAGTTGAGCGAGAAAAAGTCAATCCAAAAGACTATACAGAATATGGTACCCTCCCGCTCGTCACTACGGGCTGCGATTCCTACGCATCCTGGGATCCTCGCTTCAAGCATCTTTCTCCCAGCAGGGACATTGATACTATTGTCAGCGACATTATGGAACTACTACCGTTTAAAGAATGGCGTGAAGAACACCTCGTTATCACAGGAGGGGAACCACTCCTCGGATGGCAACGAGCCTACCCAGAACTTCTAAGTCATGAAAAGATGAAGGGTCTCTCCGAGATTACTTTTGAGACTAATGGTACGCAACCGCTTACTCCTGAATTCTTGGATTATCTTGAACAATGGTGGTGGGACGGTGGCAAGACTGGCTATGGTTCGGATTACCGTGATCGTGAAATCACATTTAGTGTGAGTGCTAAGTTGAGTTGTTCTGGCGAGAAGGCAGAAGATGCTATCAAGCCTGAGGTTGTCGCAGGCTATCAAGCTGCTGGTCATGTCTATCTCAAGTTTGTTATTGCAACAGAAGATGATGCTAAGGAAGCACTAGCAGCAGTTGAGCAGTATCGTGACGCAGGCTTCTATGGTCCTGTTTACTTCATGCCAGTAGGTGGTGTTGAAAGTGTTTATCATCTTAACAATCGCACTGTCGCTGATCTTGCTATGAAGAACGGTATTCGCTATAGTGACCGGTTGCAGGTTCCATTGTTTAAGAATGCTTGGGCTACGTAATGTATTACCGAAAACGCAAACGTCCAAAGTTTAATACTACTGATTTAGTTAAGCAGTTTATGGATAAGGGAGGAGAAATAAAAGCAATATCTCCGGTTTTCGGAGTAGATAAAAACTTTGACAAAACTTTAGCTAAATTTTATCAGTCAAGTGAATGGCGTGAAGCCCGAGATTATGTCTTTGCCCATATAAGAAATGAATGTGCTTATTGCGGGGCTGTCGAAAAGCTACAAATAGATCATATTAGACCTCTCAGGCATTATTGGGACCTGCGAACTTCTCCTGAGAATCTACAAATTCTATGCGAAGATTGCAATTATGCAAAAGGCAGTAATTCTGACTATGATTATCACCTACACCGCCTACAAGTTAGGCAGTGGATGATTGAAGACGCCGAAAAGAGGAAAAAAGAACTGTGAAGATTTACCACAAGCGTATCGCTTTTCTAATCAGTGATCAGCATTTTATCCCTCATGGTGGGATTGGTCAGTTTGCCAAAGGCTTTACTGAAATGTGTCAGCGTATCGGCTGGAAAGTTGATATTGTTCTTGACAAGTCACCTACTAATGCGTTTAATGATTTGATCAAAGAACTAGGTGCAAATATCATCTATCCAGATGAGCCATTGCGTTACACTGACCACACTGCAACATTTGCGTTTACTGACACTATCAACTTTGAAAAGATTATCAACTTCCGAAAAGCTATTCTCAAGGGTTTTGAAACTAATCTATATGATATGATTGTCTGTAATACGCAGGAAGCAATGACCGCTGCATATGCAATGACAGTCAATAAGTATATTCCAGTAGTGTTCTACACTCACTTACACAGCATGATCTTCCGCGAAGCGCAGAACTTCACGGACGTATTCCTTGACAGTTATCATAACTTCTATAACAAGCATATGGAATTCACTGATATCATTATCGGTACGCAGAGTCAAAAGAACATTGATGAATTGACTAAGTTTGGTGCTGCTAACTGTCAACTGCTACGTATGCCTATGAGTGAGCGCGGTCTGTTAGAAGAAAATAACGGAGAGCGTGAAGGTGTGTTGTTCATTGGTCGTTGGGAAGAAGGTAAGAATCCAGATGCATATATTCGTGCAATGAAGGATTGTCAGCTTCCTGCAAGAGTTATGACCAACAAAAATGGTGCTAAGAAGTTTGAGAAAGCATTTGCTGAAAACGGTATCACTGACTATGTGATTAAGGCAGGCATTGTTGGACAAGAGAAGGTAGACTTTATCAAGAGTTGCAAGGTCTTCTTCATGCCAAGCTTACGTGAAAACTACCCGTTTGCATTCTTAGAATGTCTTGGACATATGCCTTGCGTTGTCCTTGATACGCAGGATTGGTCTGATAACTTTGATTCAAAATACTATCACAAGACTTCACTAGCCAATGCAGGTGAAGTTATCAAGCAGCAATACAATCTTACTCCCGATGCACATTATGCAACCGGGGCATTGCTCTACGTGAAGTCCCTAGATGATCAAGTGGCAGAAGGTTGGATTAGGTTTCTAGACGAATTTGTTGTCAAGCGTAGCAACAATAATTCTGCTAAGATCAATACTTACGATACCGTTAAGTATGCTGATTACATCAAAGACCTCAATCGCAATCATCTTGCAAGGGAAGACTTTGAAAGCGTGTTGAGCAATCGCTACAAGTTCTTGCATGTAGTATACACTGACAATGACACTTGGTTGTCTAAGGATCCGTGTTTTAAGCCAGTAGAAGAAACAGTCGGACCAAATCTGTTTGAAGGATTTTAATATGAAGAAGATTTTAATTACAGGTAACTCAGGCTACATCGGCTCTCATCTATGCAAGATGTTGGAAGGGGAGTATGAGATTCACGGGTTAGACATTCGTGAGCCGCAACATCCAGTCAAAGAATTTCATCAGATTGACATTAATCGGTTGTTTGTTATTGATCAAGAATACGATGCAGTCATTCATCTTGCTGCACTTGTTAATGTTGGTGAGAGTGAACGTATTCCCATTCAATATTATATTACCAATATCAACGGTACAATGAACGTGATCAACAAGATAAAGACAAAGAACTTTATCTTTGCTAGTACTGGTGCTGCTGAACTATGCGAAAGCGCATATGGTATCAGCAAGAGAGCGGCAGAAGATGTTGTTCGTGAATATTGCACTACACATAGGCCAATTCCCTACACAATCTTTAGATTCTATAACGTGATTGGTACTGATGGCTATAAGCCTACAAATCCAGACGGGTTGATGTATAATCTCATCAAAGCGGTTGATACAGATGAATTCACTATCTATGGTAAAGATTATGAGCAGAGCCATGACGGTACGGCAATTCGGGACTATGTTCATGTAAACGAAATTTGTCATGCGTTGAAGCTAGCAATTGAGAAACCTGCTAATAAAGTAGAATCGTTAGGTCATGGCGTAGGCTATACTGTTAGAGAGATTGTAAACAAGTTTCAAGAAGTCAACGACACTTTCTTTGATATCAAGTATGGTCCTCGTAGACCAGGCGACGCTGCTGTTAGTGTGTTAGAAGATGTTTCCAGCTATATGGCAAACCTATATACTATGGATCAGCTTTTAAAGGTTGACAACATTGTTTAATTATGATAGAGTGGTAACATGAATATATTTTACACAGACTACGACCCTGAGGTTGCTGCCCGCAATATGGTTGACCGCCATGTTGTCAAAATGATTCTTGAGACAGCACAGCTCCTATCAACTGCCCATCGTGTTCTTGATGGTGAAATGATTGTTGGCAAGAATGATAAGGGCCGCAAGACGACGAAGTGGACACTTCCTGATGCTAGAGATACTATTATTTACGCTTCTACTCATCGTAATCATCCGTCAGCCATCTGGGTGCGTGAATCTGCTGCTAATTATAATTGGCTTTATTCTCATTTATTGGCTCTTGGTCGTGAGTATACCTATCGTTATGGTCGTACTCACCTTACTATTGATAAGTTAGAGTCAGTACTAAAGCAAACTCCTAATAACATTCCCCAAAGTAAAATGATGACCAAGATGCCGTCTTGCATGGACAAGCAGTATATCATTAGTTTGGACCCAATTATCAACTATCGCAACTATTACAACTACGGCAAGACCGACTTGCTGCGTTGGTCTAATCGTCCTCCCCCGCAGTGGATTGACGGAACGATTATAGTGACTGACGGTAAAAAGCAGATATATACTATACAGAGGTAAAAACATGTTTGACGCAATTAAAAAGTGGTTCAGTCCAGCCCCAGAGCCGGTTCCTGAACCTGTGCCAGAGGTAAAGAAGGCACCTAAGAAGAAAGAACTAAGTCCTAAGGAAAAGGCAACGGCAGCAGGCGAACCTTATATCGCTATCCTAAGCGTTGACCTTGATCCTGCTGATATCAACAATGGCAGTTTTGAACTTGATTGGAACGACAAGTTTGTTGTCAATCTCGTTAAGCAGGGTTATAAGATTCGTGCAGACGATACCGACGCACAAATTGTAGATCGTTGGTTCCAAACTGTATGTCGAAACATTGCGCTTGAGGTATATGAGCAAGAACAAGCCGATCCAGCAAAGCGTGACGATGTTCGTATTATTCAACAGCGTGATTTGGGTAACGGCTACACCGAAGTTAGCTAATTGGATATTTTTGGTTGACTTTTCTGTAAAATAGTCGTATATTAAACATACTGTTTAATATCATTGGAACATATCATGACTACCAAAACTAAGATTTCCTTCACTAAGAGTAACCTTAAGGTTGACCTAAGTACTATTGAAAATCCGCTAGCAAAGAAGAAGGCCGATTTGGTAAACAAAACATTGGCTGAACTGTCTGATGAATTGCTAGCTGATACAGATTTCATGAAGGCAGTTAATTTCTATAAGGCAAACGGTATTAAGTTTGATCCTAACTCAATTCCAAAGGGTGTCATGAAGCCCCTAAAGAGTATTCTTGTTCCAGAAGAAGTCCAGCGACTTTTAGACTCCGCGCACTGCACCAGTGTACTGTCTAAGTTTGATCCTAGGCTCACTAGCCCGGCATACGTTGTTAATGTAATGAATAGTGGAGACCTTCTGCTGTTCGACACTATGCATGGAACCACTACTGTAACCGCAATGGTACGAAGCGGTCTTTTCGAAGGATATGACGAATCTAACTGGCAAGATTTCCCTTATCCTTGCTGGATTATTGAAACCGACGAAGAAAGCTTTGCTGCCCGTGCAGCACTATATCGTAACGGCGAAGGCAGCAAGCCTTGGGAACCCTACGACTATCACCGCGTTTACGTCCGTAGCTTCACTCTTTATAATGATGCCGGTCCTAAGGACAAATATGCACTTGCTGCTAAGAAGCAGAAGATTTGTGAGCGCGAATATGCAGTTCCTCTCCCCAAGAAGCATCCGCAACAGGGTATGGCAGGAACTACTTCTCGTGTAGAAGATATTGCCGGTTACGATGAAGCTGAATTGGGTGAGTTCGAATTTATCATGAAGACCAATAATAAGTACTGGCACGGAACTGCATTGGATTCTGCTGCGTTTGGTTTTTATGGAAATCTCTATAGGGGTCTTAATCTTGCAGGTGTCCCGCTTAAGGGTAAGGAATATGACCAGTTCATGAACGATATCCATGCAATCATCAAAACGTTCTTTGTTAGTATGAATCAGTTGCGTACTGTCACTTCTGCTACCTACAAGACTTGGATGGAACTACAAGGTCGTAAGGGCGGCGCTCCCGCCGACAACTGCGCTCTTGCAATCGTGTCTAAGATTTATAAGAGGTTGGGCGGAACTCATCCGATTACGAGTGATGCAACTGCGTATGTATATGCTCCCACTCCTACTACTCGGCATGACATTTACGATTCTCTCCCCCTTTCAATGAGGCAGAAAATTGCAAACTCTACCCTCTGATAACTCGTGGATGTATATCATTGTCCAAGCACAAACTCTTGTGCTTGGATATGGTATTACTACTAGAGCCGAACCTGCTGATCGTCTCTTGGAATACTCTAGGGCAGTCGCCTCGCCACAAACCTTTGTTGATCTGTATTATGGTAGCACAGAGCAAATTAAGGACCTTGAAAACTTTGTCAAAACAGAGTGGCGTAGGTTTCGCATGTCATTGTTCAGTGACAAGAGACTAGAGTGGTTAGATCCAAAATACAACATTGATATCGAAGACCTTCAATATTTTATTGCCAACGCTGTTGTAAACTATCCCTATGATACTATCAAGAAAGTTAAGCCGCAGTTTCTCCCCTACATGATTGAACATGCAGGAACATTTTCCACAATTGATCAAAACCCAGATCATTTCCTTGATAAAATAAAGCTTGACAAAAAGCGCAAAAAAGTATAATATGCGTATATTAACAGACAGGATTCTACATGAAATACGCTCTTATTGACACTGCTAACACTTTCTTCCGCGCCCGTCACGTTGCTAGTCGTAACACTGACACTTGGGAGAAGATTGGCATGGCTATGCATCTTACTATGTCGTCCGTCAATATGATCGTTCGCCAGTATGGCATTGACCATGTTGTGTTCTGTCTTGAGGGTCGTAGCTGGCGCAAGGAGTTCTATCCCCGCTACAAGGCTCATCGCAAGCTTGACGAAAGCGCAATGACCGAGCGTGAAGTAGAAGAAAATCAGATGTTTTGGGAAACGTATGACGTTTTCACTACTTACTTGCGTGAGAAGACTAACGCTAGCGTATTGCGTGTTCCCAATGCAGAAGCAGACGATATCATTGCCCGCTTCATTGACTTGCATCCTAACGATGAACACTTCATTATTTCTAGTGACAGTGACTTTGTCCAGCTTATCAGCGAGAATGTAAAGCAATACAACGGTGTTGCTAACCAGCTTATCACAATTGATGGTTACTTCAATGATCGCGGTAAGCCCATCAAGGACAAGAAGACTGGCGAGCCTAAGTTGCTTGAAGACCCTGAGTATTTGCTGTTCAAGAAGATTATTCGTGGTGACGCAACTGACAACGTGTTCAGTGCATATCCGGGCGCTCGTGAGAAGGGTTCTAAGAACACTATCGGCATTCGTGATGCGTTTGAAGATCGCGTAAAGCAGGGCTTCAAGTGGAATAACTTTCTCTTGCAGAAGTGGGTCGATCATGAGGGCGTTGAACACCGCGTTAAGGATGATTATGAACGCAACCGCACTCTGATTGATCTTCGTGCTATGCCCGACAATATCAAAGAAACCGTAGATAACATCATTAAGAGTGATGTTCGTACTACTACGACTCCGATGGTCGGCGTACAGCTAATGAAGTTCTGCGGTAAGTATGAGTTGACTAAGATTAGCGAACAGGCTGAAACTTACAGCAAGTGGCTTAACTCCCCGTATAAGGGTGTACTCAATGGCTGATAGCATTCCGTGGTTCAAAGCATTACAGAGTAAGTCACGTGGTTTCCGTCCTGGTATGGAAATTCATGTCATGACCGCAGGTAGTAAGACCGGTAAGTCCGTCATTCTTGATTTTGAGAGTGATGATTTTAAGCCTTGGCGTGAGACAATGCGCCCTCACTATGCTGAATATATTGACTTTGATACTGGTGAGACATACTGGAAGAAGTTAAGTCGCCTGCCCGCAGCAAGCTGCCTGTATCGTGCTAATAATGTAATTCGTCATAATGAAGACGGAACATATCAGTACGTAAAAAATCGTAAAGACGGAAATCTTCGGCAGCTAACCGAAGACGAAATTATGTGGGTATTGTTACATGTCTAAAGAAATGTTGTTGTGCAAAGATTGTAAACATTCTACTATGCTTCTGGTGGATAGGATTTTCACATTGAATGGTCTTGTGGGGGCACAGGATGTTAACTATAAATGCTCCAAATTTCCACAGAATGCGACCGTAGTTGAGAATATGGTTACTGGTCCACAGAAGATAAAGGCTAAACTTCCATACTGTGAAATTACTCGTCGTCATGGTGAATGCGGGCAAAATGCAAAGTACTGGCAACCCAAACATAAGAAAGATTTATTTAAAATGCTAACAAAGGAAGAACATGACTGAACTAGTAGCAAAGCCAATCGTTAAAAATCAGTTTTGGATTGTTACTGACGGCAATAAGAAGGTCGGTAACATTGAAGCAAACAACGCGGGATACGGGGTGCAGATTAACGGCACCTTCCTTCAGTTCAACAACACAGATGAATTGAAGAAATCTACTAAGATTCGCTTTGAATCCATTGCAAACACTATCTCAAAGCCCACACATCCATACCCTGAATATCCTACTACAAAGAGAGTATATAACAGTATCTTGGATATTCAGCGAGGATTGCATCTGTTCACTAAGACTAAAAAGAGCAAGTGTCTTCATGCTGCCGGCTATTTTGTCATGGAACAGAATGGTGTCAAGCAAGTAGTATTTTGCCCTAAGTATATCTTTATCCAACGATATTCGTATCAAGGACCGTTTAAAACAGAAGATGAAGCTAAAAGTGTGATAAATATATAGATTATGTTACACATTAAGAAGTTTATGGACCGAATGTCCATGGTAGAATCCAAAATGAACAAGGATGTGGTTCTTCCCATTATGGACGCCCGCGGGCTTAGAGACGATATTGCTAGGCTTTTGGCTGATTTACACGAACTTTCATCTAACAAAAATGAAGGTTCCGATCAAGCAATTGAACTAGAAATTAAAGGCGGTTCATTCAAATGAGCAGAACACAGCCAACTGTACTGGTTGAGTACGTAGACAAGAAGACCTACAAATGTGATCAGATTGTAGAGGCAGCAGGTATTTGGGCCGTGTTCTACGATGATCAACCTATCAATCTAAAGTCTAGTCATTATCTAGTAAATGACGTTGCTCCTAAATACAAGAAGACCAGTTTCAGTAACCCTGGACACGCTCGTAACCTTTGTCGCAAACTTAACGCACAGTTTAAGACAGACAAGTTTACTGTAGTGTTTATGAACAGCGGTAGAACGGTCTACCCCGATGACCTATCCCAAGACCAAAACTGAAATAGTAAAATTATTAGTAGATCAGCTAAAAGATGATCCTGACTTTCCATGGAAAGACAAGCCATACGATAAAGTAGTGTTTGAATGGTTTGTTACTGGTAGAGCAGGGTCTGGACTACGATTATCAGACGCCGGCAAAGTTGCATTTGAATATGCAAAGATAGCACATTATGAGTTTGAATTTTCGCCGCCGGGCTTAAAGACTAGAGATATAAATGCCTGGCACAAATATGCATTGGTTCTTGACAAAAAGATTAAATGCCCCTACTACATCGGTGTAAAACAAGTTGACAAAACTAAGAAACAACCCTACATCAGATTTTATGACAACAAGATAGCAATGATGATGGCCTTATACGGTGATCTACAAAGCTACATTGATTCAGTAAAATAGTATTATTTTATGTTCGCAGTTGCAGCATAAATAACATGCTTAGCCATTGCTAAGTTACACAACACACACAGGAGAAAAATTATGAAGAATATTGCAATTAGCCTTTTAGCGGCTCTCACACTATCGACCCCAGCACTCGCTTCTTGGAAGAGCGATTTGTTTGCTAAGCTTGATGCAGACAAGAGCGGGGAAATTGCCCTTACTGAATTGACTGGCGCAGGATGCCGCACTCAGCCTAAGCTTTTTAACTATGCTGATAAGGATAACAGCAAGGGTCTTAGCA
>Ga0315909_10000220_pt1 | contig 76037 bp, 128 predicted proteins | sample LakEriMetagenome_11_FD_203527 | JGI IMG/M metagenome (GOLD analysis project Ga0315909, IMG submission 203527) | Freshwater fungal communities from buoy surface, Lake Erie, Ohio, United States - Buoy 2 MA125 | ecosystem: Environmental > Aquatic > Freshwater > Lake | place: USA: Lake Erie, Ohio...
CTTATTATAAAAAAGAATGGACTTCTCAATTAAAAAATTGTTTTATAAGAAATACCGCTCCAGAAATAAGCGAGGAAGAAAGAATTAACTCTTTTCTATCTTCTTATATATCTCTTGGTTTTTCTGCGAATGATAATATAAAAAACAATGTTGTTACAGAAAGAGTTGCCGAAGGTATTTCTTTAGGAAACGTTGTTTTATGCGATAACCCAATAGCTACCGAATGGACAGATGGTATAGTAGAATATATCTCTTCATTTGAAGATCTAAAAAATAAAATAGATTTTTTTAAAAATAATAAAGAAGCTTTTTCAAAAAAACAAAAAGATGGTTATAATTGGGCTAAAAACAAAGGAACATACACACATCTTGCTAAACAGTTCATAGAAAAATCTTTAAAAATATAATATGAAAACTGCAATTTTACTTCATGGAAATATGAGAACATTTCTCATGCCTTTAAGAGAATCTCCACAAATCAAGCTTTACGATATACTTATAAAAGACATAATTAACAAAAACGATGTAGACATTTTTATAAGCACAGACTCTGAAGATTTCTATTATAACGGTTCTCAGTATTGGAATGACGAAAAAGAAATACAGATAACAAATCCAAATAATTTTAGATTTTATAAAAACATAAAACTAGAAAGCCATGAAAACTGTTCAAACATAATAAAAGAAGAATTGCAAAAGTTGCCATTAAATATAAAAAATATAAACATAATAAACGAAAAAAATGACCACAGAAATAATGATAACTTTAGGATAGTCAAAGAATCAAACTATCGAGGTTCTATTCCAGAGCTTTTATTTTCTCAATATAAAAAAATATACGATTGTTATAAAATGATGGAAGATTATGAAAATAAAAACAATTTCAAATATGACATAGTTTTTAAAACAAGATTCGATTGTATATTTAAATGCAAAAAAGATTTTAATTTAGAATCGTTATATTATGAAAACTGTATTTATGTTCCAGATTTTTCACAATCAATTGTATATGATTGGTATGCTTTATCTAAAAGAAAATATATTTTAGAATATTTAAAATTATATAAAAATTTAGGTTTCACAATAAATAAACCAACATACGGTTTTGAAAACAAATGTTGCGGAAGAAATATTATTAATGGTAATATTCCCGAAGATATAAAAAATTCACCCATATATCCCAATGTTAAATTTTGCGTTAATTGTAAAAAAACTTTTGAAACCACTTATTTTGACCTGACCATATCTTCAGAATATCACATTCATGAAATTTTAAATGAAAGTAAAATAAACATAAAAAGATCTACCGATGTAGGATTTTACGGTCAAGTCTATAGATATCTAAACGAAACTGACAATTTTTTATTAAATAATATAATCGATAACAATAAGATTAAAAAAATAAAAATTTTTGACAACGTTAATTAATTAATAATACAACAAACATGGAAAGGATAATCAAACAATTCACTGGATTTTCTGGTAGCCATGTTTATTTAATGGAAGATGATGGAAAAAAATTTATTCGTAAAATTAATAACATTGAAAGAAATTACAATAAACTAGTTGAACTAAACAATCTGAATTATAATGTTCCAAAAATATATAAAAAATCTAACGACACTTTAGATATACAATACATACATGGAATAGACATGCAATTTTTTTTAAAAGCTTATGATTTAAATTTGTTCACAGATTCAATTATAGAGTTAATTAACAGTTTTAAAAAAACAGAAAAAATAAAAAACTATAAAGACTGTTATATTAAAAAATTGGAAGAAATTAAAAATTATAAAAATTTTCCTTTTACAAAAGAAGAGTTTTTGTCAAAGCTCCCAGAAAAACTGCCTCAATCAATTTGCCACGGAGATTTCACTTTAGATAACCTTATTTTTAGCAATAGTAAGTTTTATATGATAGATTGTTCAACAGGAGATTTCGACTCTTGGATTTTTGATATAACAAAATTAAGACAAGATTTAAAATGCAAATGGTTTCTAAGAAATTCAAACGATAAAAGTTTATATAATTGCTTAGAGTTGATAGAAAATAAACTAAAAAAAGAATATCCACAAGCGTTTGATGATAATTTATTAATACTTATGCTTTTGAGAGTATATATTTATACAAAAAAAGATTCTATTGAGCAGAAATTTATCATAAAAAACATAAAATCATTATGGAAATAATCGTTCCCGCAGCAGGTCTATCTTCAAGGTTTCCAAACACAAGACCAAAATATTCTTTATTTACTTATTCTGGAGAAATGATGCTTAAAAAAGCATTAGAACCATTTCTTGGAAAATATCGTATAAATATTGGAATTTTAAAAAAACATGATGATGAATTTAATTTAAAATCTCTTATACTAAACGAAATCAAAGGACACATAAATGTTGTAATAATTGACGAAGAGACACTAGGCCCAGCAGATACTGTCTTTCAAATATTAGAAAAAGCAGAAATATCAGATGAATCAGAGATCTTAATAAAAGACTGCGACTCTTTTTTCAATTTTGATTATTCTATTGGTAATTTTATCTGCGTAGCTCGCCTTTGCGATCAAGAATCGATCAATAAACCCGCTTCAAAAAGTTATATAATTTCAAACGATCAAGGAACGATCACTAAAATAATAGAAAAATCTATAATATCAGACAAGTTCTGCGTTGGCGGTTATAAATTTGAAAGCGCTTTATTATTTAAATCAGCTTTTAAAAAATTAAAAAATATTAATAGTGAACTTTTTGTTTCTGGAATAATAGAAATTTGCTTATCAGACAAACATATTTTTTCAGAAAAAATTGTTTCAGACTATGTTGACGTTGGAACTATAAAAGAATGGTTAGATTATAATGATAAAGCTGTTATCTTTTGTGATATAGATGGAACACTTATTAAAGCTCAAAGTAAAAATGAATATCATGATCTAGGCATTCCATTAATTGAAAACACAAAAGCTATTTTAAAACTTATAAAAGAAAACAATCAAGTATTTTTTGTTACCGCTCGCCCAGAATCAGCAAGAGAATCAACAATTAAAACTTTAGAAAACATCGGTTTTATAAATCCTAATATAATCATGGGTTTATATAACTGCAAACGAGTTTTAATTAATGACTTTAACAATGCGAACCCTTATCCAAGAGCCATAAGCATAAATATACAAAGAAATTCCGACACGTTATCTAATCAACTTAATATTAAAAACAGCATTTTACAACAAATTTGAAAAAAAAATAAAAAATCTACTATATTAGAATAATAAAAAAATGAATAAAACATCAAAAATTTTTATTGCTGGACATCATGGACTAGCTGGATCTGCGATTCTTAGGTTATTGAGGAAAGAAGGGTACACAAACATATTAATTGAAGATAAAAATAATTTAAATTTAAAAGAAAAGCAGAATGTAGAACAGTGGTTTGAAAAGAATAAACCAGAATATGTATTTTTAGCCGCTGCTAAAGTTGGAGGTATTTATGCAAATGATGCTCATCCAGCGGAATTTATTTATGATAATCTTGAAATACAAAATAACGTAATTCATTCTTCATATTTAAATAGAGTTAAAAAGCTTTTGTTTATGGGGAGTATTTGCATATATCCAAAATTCGCTTCTGAACCCGTAAACGAAAACTCTTTGCTTTGCGGTGAACTAGAACCGACAAACGAATGGTACGCGATTGCCAAGATAGCTGGAATTAAGATGTGTCAAGCATATCGCAAACAATATGGATGTAATTTTATTTCAGCGATGCCATGTAATCTATATGGAATTAATGATAATTTTCATTCCATGAATTCGCACGTTTTGCCAGCTTTGATAAAAAGATTTCACGAAGCTAAACTAAATAATCTTTCATCTGTAACTTGTTGGGGTACAGGTTCTCCTAGAAGAGAATTCTTAAATTCGGATGATTTAGCTACCGCACTTTTATTTTTAATGCTTAATTACGATGAAAAAGAAATTATAAATGTCGGTTATGGAGAAGATGTTACCATCAAAGATCTTACAGAATCTATTAAAAAAGTATCTGGATACACTGGTGAAATTTTATGGGATAGCTCCAAACCAAACGGAACACCTAAAAGACTTTTAGATGTTAAAAAGCTATTTAATTTAGGATGGAGACCAAAAATTAAACTACAAGATGGACTGGAAACTACATATAAGTGGTTTCAAGAAAATTACAATAATATAAGAAAATGATTTAAAGAATGAATAATAAAATATCCATCATCGGAATAGGAAAATTAGGAATCTGTCTGTCTTTAAATTTAGAAAAACATGGATATGAGATAACTGGAGTCGATATAAATGAAAAATATGTAAATAAAATAAACTCAAAAACTCTCGAATCAGACGAACCATTTGTTGAAGATTATTTAAAAAATAGTAAAAATTTTATTGCAACCACTGATATTGAAAAATCTTTATTGAATAAAATAATTTTTATAGCTGTTGCCACATCTAGTTTAGAATCTGGAAAATACGATCATTCTCAAATAGAAAATGTAATAAATAACATTTTAGAATTTGGGCCACAAAATGAAAAAAAATATTTAGTTATAAATTGCACCACAATGCCTACATATTGCGAAAAATTACAAGAAAAAATAAAAAGTTATAATTACGAAATTTGCTACAATCCTGAATTTATTGCTCAAGGAACTATTATTAAAGATCAAGCAAATCCTGATATTGTATTAATAGGCTGCAAATCAAATGAGGCTTATGAATTGATTTCAGAGATACATAAAAAATTATGCACCAACAATCCTATTTATCATAGAATGTCTACAACCGAAGCTGAAATTACAAAAATCGCTTTAAATTGTTTTTTAACAACAAAAATAGCATACGCAAACATGGTCGGAGACATATCTAAAAAAACAAACTGTAATCCTGATATTATACTAAAAGCCATTGCATCTGACAGCAGAGTAGGTAATAAATATTTAAAGTATGGATTTGGATTTGGTGGCCCTTGTTTTCCGAGAGACAATCGTGCGTTTGGATTATTTTGTGAAGAAAACGGAATTTATCCACACATTAGTTACGCAACAGACCAAAGTAATAAATCACATATTTTATATCAATTGAACGATTTTGAAAATAGAATTTCAAAAAATGAAATCGTTAATTTTAACACTGTCACTTACAAACCAGAATCTACAATACTAGAAGAGTCACAACAGTTAAAACTTGCTTATGAGTTAACCGAAAGAGGATATAAAGTTAATATCATAGAAAGAGAAAAAATAATAAATAAATTAAAACATTTATACGGAAACAGATTTATTTATACTGTAATAAAATGATACCGATTTCTATTTTTAAAAAAATATAAAAATGAAAACTTATTCAGGAGAAGAATCTTTGCAAGATGTTTTTGCTTCGTTTGTTAATTCAGATATAGACAAAGGATTTGTTGTAGATATTGGCTGTAAAACTCCAGGAAAAGGCAGTAATTCTACTCTATTTTTAGAAAAAGGATGGTCAGGAGTCGGAGCGGATTTATCAGATTATAGATTGCTATGGGCCAAATATAAAAATTATAATTTCTATAATATAGATGTTACCATAAAAAATAATATAGATATTTTATTTACTGGATGTCCCAATGTTATTGAATTTTTATCTTTAGATGTAGATGAAGCTGGTTTATTAGCATTAAAAAATATAGATTTAGATAAATTTAAATTTAAATGCATCTGCATAGAACATGATTACTATCGTTTTGGAGAGTCTTTAAGACTGCCACAAAGAGAACTTTTAGATAAAAGATATTCTAGAGTTGTACAAACTCAAGCCGAAGATTGGTATGTGGATTATTCTTTATTAGATGAAAACGTGATTAACAATTTAAAAAATATACCTAAACATTCAGAACTATATGGACATGAAATGATAAAAATATTCGAATGGTTAAATTTAATTAAATAATTTATGAATCAATATATTATAGATGTAGGCACTTCTTATAGCGCTCCAAGAGGAATAGAATTAAAAAAACAATACGGACTTCCTGTTATTTTCATTGAACCAAATAAATCAGCATTGGATAGAGTTCCAGCGCAATCAAATGATATAAAATTAAATTTAGCAGTAACCTCTTTTGATGGAGAAATTGAATTCAACTATTATCAAGATGGCACCGATTCAATTCTTGAAACTAATTTAGACGAAATACATAACTATATAGATGGTTATACAGGCAAAAATGCTATTAAAGAAAAATGGACTGCATGGAAAAAAGAAAAAGTTAAATGCATGAGACTAGATAGTATTATAAATAAACACTCTATTTCATTAATTCCACATTTAAAAATCGATACACAAGGACATGATTTTGAAGTAATTAAAAGCGCGGGATCTCAAATTAATATTATAAAGTATATTGAATGCGAAGTCCAAACAACTAAATTTGAAATATATAAAAATCAGTCAAAAAAAGAAGAATTAATTAAATATATGATCGGCAAAAACTTTGAATTAATAGGTTTAACAAAGCAAACATTTGATCAAGAAGAAAACTTAACATTTGAAAACAAAACAATCCATGTATAAAAGTCATACAAATGAACGAAATTATTAAAAAAGTTTTAAGTCCTATTTTAAAAAACGATAAAATCTACATTGATCCTAAATTTAAAAAAATAAAAATAGATGTAGGATTATCTATAAATGCTCCAAACACCGAATATTGGTTGAGAAACGAAAACGATTTAATTGTTATAGGATTTGAACCTAGTTCGATGTGTTTTGATAATCTTACATTACTCAACGAAGAAAATAGAAATAAATACACAGAATATGTATTCGTTTCCAAAGAAAGATTAAACGATTCTTTTTTTCCAATTAAGTGCGCGTTATCGTCTGGAGAACCAAGATATCAAAAGTTCTATAATACCGCTAAAAATAAAGATGATAAAAGCCTTTTGGGATGCTCATCATTATACGAACCATCACATAGATTGCCTATAATAGAAACTGAAAATGTTCCCGTGATTTCATTATCTAATGTTTTTAATTTATTTCCATGGGAAGAAATTTCTTATATTGATCAATTAAAAATAGACGCTCAAGGAAGCGATTTCAATATATTAATTGGCGCGGAAGATTACCTAAATAATATTGCATATATAACCATAGAAAACTCTACTTATGATTTTTATAAAAAAGAAGACGATTCTTATAAATTCGATTCTTACTTGAAAAAATATAGTTTTGAAAAGATATCAGAGACTGGAGGAAATTCTACATATTTAAATAAAAATCATTTAGATGAAGTTAATAAAATTAAATTTTTTATAGAAAATAAATGAAAACTAATATTTTTTTTACCACCAGTTCGGATGGATTAAAAAGAGAAGGTATTGGAGCTACAGCTCAATATCAAATTATTTGTTATATACTATCAAAAATATATAACACACAATTTTATTTTACAGGATTTAAAAATTTACATCACTATCAATATTTCAATATAACGCAAGAAGAATGGGACCAAGAAATTACGGAGTTTTTTAATTTTAAAGTTTCTCCTCTTTTAGAACATGACATAATAGATATAGAGGATAATTTTTCATTGAATGTCATAAGCAATCAAAAACACACAATTATTTTAAATTTAAAATATATTTTTTTACTAAAAATGATTGATAAAATAATAGATGAACCCAGAACAAGAGAAATTTTATTAGATTTAAAGAACAATTTAAAACTAAACCAAGATCAAAAATATTTCAAAAATAATAAAAAAAATATTGCAATACACATCAGAAAATTTACACAAACCGATTGCTGCACATCTTCTATGAGAGAATATTTTAGCGAAGAAAGAAAAGATATTTATCTTGATTATATTAAAAAATTGGACGATAAAAATCATGCATTTCATATCTTTTCTCAAGGAGAAGAGAAAGAATTTGAATTTTTAAAAAAGGAAAACGTTTTCTTACATATTGAAGAAAATCCTTTAGTTTCTTTATATCACATGATAAATGCAGATTTTTTAATTACGGCCAATAGCGCACTAAGCTATATCGCCCATCTTTTAGGAAATCATGAAAAATGTTTTGGAAGAAGTAATTTTTGTCATAAATGGAAAAAAGAAACAATATTAATTTAACAAAATGAAAAATACGATTTTAATAGCAGGAGCAGGTGGTTTTATAGGCGGCGAACTAGTAAATTATTTTAGAAAAAATTCTAATTATAATATTCGTGCCGTTGACCGAAAACCTATATACGAGTGGTATCAAAAATTTGATGATGTAGAAAATTTATGTTTAGATCTACAAAAAGAAGACAATTGTTATATCGCGGCTGAAAATACAAAAGAGATTTATAATCTTGCTGCTGATATGGGTGGCATGGGATTTATTGAGCATAATAAAGCTTTATGCATGTTGAGCGTATTAACAAATACAAATCTATTATTAGCAGCGAAAGACAATAAAACTAAAAGATTTTTCTTTTCTTCTTCGGCGTGTGTTTATAATGGCGATAAACAAAAAGATTCTAATATTATATCACTGAAAGAAGAAGACGCTTATCCAGCTTTAGCAGAAGATGGTTATGGGTGGGAAAAGCTTTTTAGCGAAAGAATGTGTAGGCATTTTTATGAAGACTTTGGTCTAGAGACTAGAGTGGCTAGATATCATAACGTATACGGTCCTTTTGGAACTTGGGACGGTGGAAGAGAAAAGGCTCCAGCAGCTATTTGCCGTAAAGTTATAAAAGCAAAAATTACCGGCAATCATGAAATTGAAATTTGGGGAGATGGCAATCAAACTAGATCTTTTATGTATATTGATGATTGCATCAAAGGATCAACAATGTTAATGCAAAGCGATTTCAGAGATCCAATAAATATAGGTAGTTCTGAAAAAGTAACCATTAATCAACTTGTAGATATAGCAGAAAATATAGCAGGAATCAAATTAAATCGCAAATATAAACTAGACGCTCCAAAAGGAGTGAATGGCAGAAATTCTAATAATACTTTAATATTAAATAAGCTTAACTGGGAACCTTCTATTTCATTAGAAACAGGTTTAGAAAAAACTTATAAATGGATTTATGATGAAATAAGTAAAAAATGAGAAAAAAATTATTTAAAAAGAAAACCTCTTATTTTATAGAAACAGGCAGTTATATTGGAGAAGGTATTGATCTAGCTATAAAAAGTGGATTTGATTTTATTTATTCTATTGAATTATCTACATATTTTTTTAATCAATGTAAAGAAAAATTTAAAACAAATCCTGATGTTGAAATAATTTTTGGCGACTCTTCTTTTGAACTTCCAGCGCTGTTAAATAGAAAAAATAATATCCCATTCACTTATTGGCTAGACGGCCATTATAGCGGAGACGGTACAGCGAGAGGATCAAAAGACAGTCCTTTAATTGAAGAGTTAAACACTATTTTAAAAAGAGATATAAACGGAGAAATGATTTATATCGATGACATGAGAATATATAAAAATTTTGATCAAGAATTGAATTTAAATTCTATAATAGAAATAGTAAAAAAATATAAACCATATTCACGAATATCTTTTGAAGATACAGATTATGCGAAACAAGATATTATGGTTATAGAATATTAAAAATATAAAAATCTTTTTAACTGATCATTCTGCAAAAACAAAACTAGAAGATGAGCTAAAAAAAACTTATAATTTATACTTAAATAATCAAGATAAATTAAAACTATGAAAATATTAGTAACTGGAATTTTAGGTCAAGATGGAGCGAACATGGTTGAATATTTGCTAGAAAATACTGAAGCTAAAATATTTGGAATGATTAGACGAACATCAAATCCGAACTTTGTAAACTGCAAGTCTTTTATTAAAAATGAAAGATTTCAATTAGTTTATGGAGATCTTTCAGATAGTATAAGCTTAGATAATCTCGTAAGAGATATTCAACCAGATTATTTTATAAATTTTGCCGCTCAAAGTTTTGTTGGATGTAGCTGGGAAATTCCTCTTCAAACTTTTGATGCAAATGCTACTGGAGTAGCAAGATGTTTAGAAGCGATTCGCAGATTTCAACCCAAGTGTCGTTTTTATTCTGCTGGATCTAGCGAAGAGTTTGGTGATGTGCAATATAGCCCTCAAGATATAACCCATCCTGTTAGACCTAGAAGCCCATACGGCGCAAGCAAAGCCGCTGCTCGTCATTTAGTCAAGGTGTATCGCGAATCATATAATTTATATGCGGTTCACAGTATTCTTTTCAATCATGAAGGAACAAAACGAGGAGAAGAATTTGTAACCAGAAAAATCAGCAAAGGTGTGGCTCGCATATATCATGCTATAAAAAACAATCAACCATTTGCTCCAATTGAACTTGGAAATTTAGATGCAAAAAGAGATTGGTCTGACTCTGAAGATTTTGTTGAAGGCGTGTGGAGAATTATGAACCAAGACAAGCCTAAAGATTATGTTCTTTCAAGCAATGAAACGCACACAATCAGAGAATTCATAAATAAATCTTTTTTTTGTGCTGGCATAGATGGAGTTTGGCACGGCTCTGGACAGCAAGAAGAAATGAGTGTTTCTACTGAATACGCCATTAAAAACGAAATTCAATCATCAATTTTAGTTAAAATTAATCCTAAATTTTACAGACCCGCCGAAGTTGAGCTTCTTTTGGGAGACTCAACTCCAGCCAGAAAAGAATTAGGTTGGAAACCGAAAATTTCCTTTGACAACCTCGTAGAACGCATGGTAAAGTATGACATAGATAATTTTAAAATCTAGTGTATAATACTTTTTACCATGACTAATCATCGAACTCTTCTTTCGCCAGAATTTTTATCAAAATATAAAAACAAACAACCCAACTGGGGTTTTAATGGACTTGGATACATAGTATACAAGAGAACGTATGCTCGCCTAAAAGAAGATGGAACAACAGAAGAGTGGAATGAAACAGTAGAACGTTGTATCAATGGCGCACAGAAAATTGGCGCACAATATACAAAAGAAGAAGCAGAACGTATTTATGATTACATTTTTAATTTAAAATGTAATTTTGCAGGTCGAATGCTTTGGCAACTCGGCACTTCAACTGTTGATCGTTTCGGCGCAAATTCTCTTCTCAATTGCTGGGCAACAGCAATGCGTGAGCCAAAAGCTTTTTTGTTTCTCTTTGAGAACTTGATGCTTGGCGGTGGTGTAGGTTATAGTATTCGCCGTGAAGACGTTCACGAACTCCCAAAGATTAAGAAAGGTGTAAATGTTATTCATGAAGCAACTAAAGACGCTGATTATATTGTGCCAGATAAACGCGAAGGTTGGGTTAATCTACTTTCTAAAGTTCTGGATGCTTTTTACGTTACAGGTAAATCGTTTTCGTACTCGACTATTCTCATCAGAGGTTACGGCGAACCAATCAAGGGTTTTGGCGGCAAGGCTAGTGGCCCACAAATCCTTATTGACGGAATCGATAAGATCACAAAGATCTTCCAAGCTCGCGAAGGCAAAAAGCTTCGCTCGATTGATGTGTTGGATATCTGCAATATTATTGGCAGCGTTGTTGTCGCTGGTAATGTACGTCGTAGCGCAGAAATCGCTCTAGGCGATCCTGACGATATTCTTTATCTCCGCGCCAAGAACTGGGGTTCAGGAAATGTTCCTAATTGGCGAGCGATGAGTAATAACACTATCTATGCTGATAGTTATGATCACGTTCTTGAAGAAATTTGGAAGAATGGATATGAGATTAACAAAGATTCAGGTTATGCAAATGGTGAGCCTTATGGCTTCTTTAATCTTCCTCTTTCTCAAAAGTTTGGACGCATTAAAGATGGACCAATTTCTGAAAATCTTTTATATCCAACAGATGCAGATAATTGCGAAATGACAAATCCATGCGCTGAAATCAGCCTTGCAAATTATGAATGCTGCAATCTTTCAGAGCTATATCTAAATAATATCACCTCGAAAGAGGAACTAATCGACTGTGCAAAACTTCTTTATAAGACTCAAAAGGCTATTGCCGCTCTTCCATTCATTCACGAAGAGACTAACCGAATCGTTCACAAGAATATGCGACTCGGCCTTGGTGTTACTGGCGTGTGCCAGTCTCTTGATAAGCTTGATTGGCTTGATGATTGCTATGTTGCTCTACGCAATTTTGACAAGTCTTGGAGCAAGCATCGTGGCTGGTCTGAAAGCATTAAGCTTACGACCATCAAGCCAAGTGGAACTCTAAGCTTGCTTGGTGGAGCCACTCCCGGTGTTCATCCAGCTTTCAGTCAGTATTATATGCGTACAGTTCGTATGTCTAGTTCTGACGCTCTTGTTCAGACCTGCAAAGACATGGGTTATCATGTTGAATTCCTCGTTAATTTTGATGGAACTGAGAATCGCGATACTGTTGTAGTTTATTTCCCATGCAAAACTCCAGAAGGTTCCATTCTTACCAAGGACATGGATGTCATTAAGCAGCTTGATATGGTTAAGAAGCTACAAACAGTTTGGTCTGATAATGCTGTTTCTGTAACTGCTTATTATAAACCAGAAGAACTTGAGTCTCTTAAAGTTTGGCTAAAAGACAATTACGAAAACAATATTAAGAGCGTCAGCTTTCTTTTGTTCAAGGATCACGGCTTCAAGCAAGCTCCATATCAAGAAATTGATGAATCTGCTTATTTAACTGCGAGTGCTAAAGTTAAGCCTCTTACTAGCATGTCTACCGGCAACACAGAAATGCTAGACATGGCTGAATGCGCTGGTGGTGCGTGTCCAATTCGATAAAAGTTGAAAAACATTTTCACAAATATAACATAAATTACATATACAAAAATATGAATAAGACTACAGCTAAGACTACCGTAAATAACACTTCAAAGACTGCCGCCAAGATTGTTACTGCTTCAGCCAAGGCCGCAAAGCCAGCTACCAAGCCAGCTACGCCTCCAGCAAAGCCAAGTGGTGGCAAGAAGAAGTAAAAAACAATAGACAATTAGAAAGCCGCCCTAAAAAGCGGCTTTCTTTTTTCCAACCTTTAATTATCTTGTGTAATTAATGATATGAATTTAGTAGTAGATTTTAGCCAAGAAATTAGTGCAAAAAAGAGACAAGGCCCAAAAAGTTCTGCTCAAACTCCAGCCAAACCAGAAGAAAAGAAAAAAGGTTCAAATATAAATGAACCTGGATCTGCTGGCACTACCCCACAAGCTAAAGAAAGAGCTAAAGAAGTTCTGAAAAGAAAAGATGAAAAACAGTTAGTTACTAAAGCTGAAATAACATTCAGCGAAAAAGTCACAAACGCTTTGAAAGAAAAAGTAAAAAACCATAACGCCAAACATTCTAAAAAAGTAACGCTAGGACAATTGAAGAAAGTTTATAGAAGAGGTTTAGGAGCTTTTAGTTCAAGTCATCGTCCCGGTAAATCCAGAGCGCAATGGGCAATGGCAAGAGTCAATACTTTCTTAAGAATGCAAAGTGGTGGTAAAGTTAAAGACGCTTATCGTCGCGCAGATCAAGATATAGCTAACTAATAATATGAACGACAGAATAGTAGACATGTATTATTATGATGATTTTGACGAAGAAGAGTTTGCTCAAGCTTTTTCTGATTTAAAAGAATTTGGTGTAAATGAAGATGAACAAAATTTACAGTATAGAGAAGATCTCTTCGATTAATATGAATATCGTAACAAAACTATTAACATTTCAGAATCAAATTAAGATTCTTCACTGGCAAACAACCTCTTACTCTGAACATAAAACTTTAGATGGTTTATATGGAGATCTATCTGGACATATTGATGAATTTGTAGAAACATTTATGGGCAAATATGGAAGAATAATGGCTGAAAGTTCTTTTAATTTCAAATTAGAGAATTATAAAAATATGTCTCCAATGGGATTAATGTCAGAAATGGAAGCTTATTTTATCAATGAATTGCCAACAATGCTTAATACAAAGACTGATACTGATCTTCTTAACATAAGAGATGAAATGCTTGCATCTGTAAATCAAACTAAATATCTACTCACTTTAAAGTAAAATGAATATATCAGTAAATTTTAGCAACGAGATTCGCGCTGCAAAAGATAAGAAAGCTCTTAACAAGCCTTTTCGAACCTCGAAAGGGCCTAAGAAATTTTCCGTTTACGTCAAAAACGAAAAAGGTAATGTCGTAAAGGTGAACTTTGGTGATCCAAATATGGAGATTAAACGCGACGATCCCGCTCGTAGAAAGAGTTTTCGCGCTCGCCATCAATGCGACACTAACCCCGGTCCTCGCTGGAAAGCTAAATACTGGTCTTGCAAAATGTGGGAGTCTAAAAAATCAGTTACTGATTATACTACAAAAGGATCTGTTGACGATATCATCCATCAATGGGATGGCATCACTCTTTGGGATGAAGCCGATCTTCTTAAAATTGCTCCTCATTTAGCTCAAGCCCAAGAAATTACTGAAGAAATTGAAAACGAGTCTGAAGAAGGAAATGAAGAAGCCTCTGAAATGGCTATGGCCCAATTAGCTTATATTGCTGATAATTCTAAAGACCTTCTTGAAAAACTTCGTGCAAATCCATCTATGGCTGAAGAAATTGAACCTTGGGTTCAAAGCAAAATTACTTTAATGGAGGATTATTTATTTGCTGTTTATAACTATCTTGTTTATTCTCAAAAAGAAGATGAAAAAGAAATGGAAGTTGAAAATGAAATGGAAGCTGGGATGCGCGTATTAAATATTAACGCTTCTTGTAAACACTACAACAGCGAAGGCTTTATTAAAGAAATCAAAGATCTTCCAAATGACATGGGAAAAATAGTTGCTTATGAAGTTCTTAACGATGGAAACAACTTTAAAAAAGGTGATATTTTAACAAAAACAATAGATCAAATTAAAATTCTAGAAGGTAATAAATAACATGAAATCAAATTTAAAATTCGACAATAAAAATTTTATCGCTGAAGTCTCCATCTCTAACATGATGGAAGAAGATGAAATGGAAATGCATAGCGAATATATGAGCGAGTGCATGCTCAAAGATGAATCTTTGATCAACACCGCTGGTATGTCCACAAGTGACGCTAAGTATATGTGCGGCATGTCATACATGAAAAATCGCCCAATGCTTAATGAAATGGCAGGTCAATTGACCGAAAAACAAAAAACTCTTCCTCCCGCTCTTCAAAAAGCTATTCTAAAAAGAATGCAAAAGAAGGGCAATTTAAATGAAGAGGGTAAAAAAGAAGCAGGTGAATCACCTGAAAGCGAAAAATCCGAAGCCGCTCAGATAGCTGTTTTCCCAGAAACCCCCGCTCCCCCATCAGGAAACATTACTCCAGATGCAGCTATAGAAGGTTTGAAAATAGATGAAAAGCTAAAAGCAGAGCAAGAAAAATCTGCTCCTAAAAACCCAGGATTACAAAGTGTTACGTTTGATCCAAAATCTTAAAAAATAAAAACTTTAAAAACCGCTGGGAAACCAGCGGTTTTTTTGTTGACTTCTATCCTCACTACTGTATCTTCGTGATGTGGATAAAGAGACTCCTAAAAAGAAAAGAACAAGAAAAAAAAGTTTCTATCTTATTGATGTAATCGAAAGATGCGTAAAAAATCATAAAGGTCAACCATCAGCTTTTTGGACAAAAGAAATGACTTTTCTTAAAAAGCTCATGAAGCAGTATCCAAATGAAGAATTTTGGAAAAAAACTTCTTTAAAACCAGTATCATCACTTGTAGCTTTTTTAACAAGCGAAGTTGATTATATCAAATTAAAGTATTCTGAATTCAATTTTCAACCTGAATTGAAAAATGAAGAAATAAAACTTGGCGATAAGGTTGGTGAAGACTACAATAACTCAGTAAAACCAAAAACAATTAAAAATTTCTTAAAATGAGTAAAAAGAATAATAAAGAAGAAGTGGACAGCAGTAAGATTACAACATCTCAAGATCAACTAAAAAGTTTCTTGAAGCAAAATAAAGAATCTCATTATAATTATGAACCAACTATAGATTATAAGGTTTCAAGCGGCAGTCTTTTGCTTGATTATTTTCTAGCTGGTGGTATTGGCACTGGATTGCATCGATTCTGTGGAATCAATGAAGGCGGCAAAACGAGTTGCGCTCTTCAGTTTATGAAGAACTTCTTAGATCAACCTAAGAAGCGCAAAGGATTTTATATCAAAGCTGAAGGTCGATTGAGCAATGAAATGATCACTCGCTCTGGAGTTAAGTTCGTATTTAATGAAGAAGAGTGGGTTGAAGGTACATGTTTTGTTTTTGAATCGAACATTCATGAAACCGTATTTGATGCAATGCGAGAACTGGTTGGTAAGAATGATGAGAAGATGATGTATTTCTTTCTCCTAGATTCTGTCGATGGTTTGATTAGAAAGGGTGATCTTGATAAAACCTTCGAAGAGTCGCAAAAGGTTGCTGGCGGTGCAGTAATCGCAGCAGATCTTATGAAACGCATGTCTATTGCTCTGCAAAAGCGTGGACATATCGCAGTATTTATTTCTCAAGTTCGTGCTGATATCAAACTTGATCCATATAGCAAGGCTCCAATTCGTCAAACTACTGCCACAGGTGGCAACGCTTTGTTGCACTTTGCTAACTGGATTTTTGAATTTGATGCTCGTTTTAAGGGTGATCTAATTCTTGAAGATCCTAACGCTTCTTACGATGAGCAAAAGAATCCATATCTTGGACACTTTGTGAAGATCGTTGTAAAGAAATCTCCAAATGAAAGAACTAATTGCACTATTCGATATCCAATTAAATATGGAAGAAAGAATGGTACTTCTAATTGGGTAGAAAAGGAAATTTTTGATTTTCTAACTATGTGGGAGATCGCCATTAAGAAAGGTGCTTGGATTAGTTTTGACGAAGAGTTTCTTAACACTTTGAAGGAAGCTGGTTTTACAGAATTTCCTGCTCAAATTCAAGGAGCAGCAAAGTTCGAACAAATTGTAAACGACAATGAAAAACTTAAGAATTTCTTTTTTAAGTATATTAGCGAAAACCTATTAAATTTTGGCGATGGAATTTCTATCTCTGAGCAATAAGAAAAGACGCTGCAAAAATGCTCGCAATTATTTAATTAATTGGAGCATGGATAGCCGTAGTAAATTTCAAACTGAAGCTAAGAAATTTTTACGAAACTATTGGCAGCACAACATTGTGTTCGAAGAGTTTCCTATTGTAGGAACTCGTCTTACCTTGGACTTTTATAATGCTAATAAAAAAATAGCTATAGAAGTTCAAGGTAGGCAACATACTGGTTTTGTTAAATTCTTTCATGAAAACAGGATGAATTTTCTTCATCAATTAAATAGAGATAAGAAAAAAGAACGTTTTTGTGAACTTAATGAAATTACACTTGTAACTATATTTGAAAATGATATAATAAATAAAGATCTTTTCGAAAGTCAAGGTGTAATATTATAACATGAAGAAGGACTCTCAATCAGAGAATTTTAAACAATTTAAAATTCCTGAAAATTATTTTAATAAACTCTACGAGTTCAGTGGGTCCGATGAATCCTCTAAAGGATTTATAGTGGCTTATGTCTCCCAAGATGGATGCCCAATGATTTATACTAAAGTGGCTAACCCAATCGTAGAAATGGGTCTAGTTAAGGCTTTGGAGAAGTATTTAGATGAGGTAGACAAGGAGCAGAATTCCATTGACATGACTGACGAGCCATGATAATGTTCGCTCGGAATGATTTATTCGTATGATTTAGAGACTCAGTTGCTTGCTGGACTGATTAAATATCCAGAAAGATACGCTGATGTCGCATCTTTCATTACAGAAAGAGATTTCTGGAGCGAGAGTTCTAAGATAAATAGAACTATTTTTTGCGTACTTCGTCAAACCATAGACAATGGTGAAAGAATTGACGACGTAGTTATTTCTCAAAGAGTAAAGAATTTTGGAGTAACTTTTGAAGACAATATTAATCCATCTGATTATATTGAATCTTTATCTCTTAAAAAGATATCTCCAGAATCTATCACAAGTGTTGCTAAAGAATTGAAGAAATACACCATTCGTCGTGAGATCGCGATGTGTGGAGCAGATATCAACAAGAAGATGAAGTCTATATCTCCATCTTCTGATTACAATGTTATCATCGAAACCGCTGATAAACTTTATAATGATCAAATTAATTTGTACGAAACTGGCACAGATCAGCCAGAAAATATTTTTGATGAAATGGAAGCTCTTATCGAAGAGCGTGGAAATAATCCAGTTACTGAATTTGGATTTGCTGGCCCTTATCCGAAGACTCAAGATATGTACGGTTCTCTTCTTAGACCGGGAAATATTACAGTCATTGTTGCTCGTTCTGGCGTAGGTAAGACTCAATTATGTTTAGATTTTACAACTAAAGTTTCTGAGCAATATAAAGTTCCAGTTCTTCATTTTGATAATGGAGAAATGAGCAAAGAAGAACTAATTTTTAGACAATGTGCTGCGTTATCTAAAGTTCCAATGTATCTTCTTGAAAGCGGAAACTGGCGCAAAGCTGGTTCAGAAATTGTTGATAATGTAAGATCAGTTTGGCAATCTCTGAAAGACAGATATAAACATCTTTATTATTACAACGTTGGCGGAATGAGCGTTGACGCTCAAATAAGCGTATTGAAGCGTTTTTATTATTCAAAAATCGGTCGAGGCAATCCTCTTATTTTTAGTTTCGACTATATTAAAACTACAAGTGAAAATAGCGGCAATAAAAATGAATGGCAGCTTGTTGGCGAAATGGTTGATAAATATAAACGTTGTATTCAAAGAGATATTAAGAATGATAAAGGTCCATGTATTTCAATGATGACTTCGGTTCAGTCTAATCGCGCAGGTATTGTAACCAATAAGAGCGCCGCAAATGTAACTGATGATGAAAGTATTGTATCTCTATCAGATCGTATCACTCAGTTTTCATCTCACATGTTTATTCTTCGTCAGAAAACATTTGACGAACTACAAAACGAAGTGGGTTTTGGAACTCATAAACTGATTAATATCAAAGCCCGTCATTTGGGTAAAGATATTGCTGGCGCTATTAATCCAGTAAAACTCCCTGACGGAAGTCTTAAAAAGAATTTTATAAATCTAGAAATTGCTAATTTCTGCGTCACTGAAAAAGGTGATTATAGAGATATCGTTGATTCTCTTAGCGCAACCGCAAATGTAGCCAAGGATAATAATGACGACGTACCTAACCTCGATTGATAATCAAGCAGAAGCAATTGAAAAAACTCTGATCGATCTTGGGTATCAACTTTCAGATCGCGGAAAATATTGGCAATGCAATGCTGTTTATCGTGATGGCGATAATAGAACTGCTCTACAAATTTGGAAAGATACTGGAATCTGGAAAGATTTCGTAGCCAACACTTCTTACCAACCCTTTAAAAGGCTTCTTGAGCTTACTTGTAAAGACGATTCTAAAATAGAAGAAATATTAAATTCAATTAAGAATAATAATGATCCTTATATAGAATCAATTAGAACACCTAAAATGGAATCAGATCAATTTCTTGACCATAGCGAAATAAAAACTTTGCTTCCGCATTATGACTTTTACAATAATAAAGGCATAAGCTCTAAAACTCTTGAACTATATCAGTCTGGTTTTTCCATGTCTGGTAAAATGAATGGGCGTTTTGTATTTCCTATATTTGATGAAAATAAAAAAGTAATTGGCATTAGTGGTAGACATCTACTATGGAAACCTAACTATATCGCTCCCAAATGGAAACATATAGGCAGAAAAGGTAATTGGATATATCCAATAAATCTTCAAGGCGAAGATAATAACATATTTAAAAAGACTATTGAAGAAAAACGCTCTATAATTCTTGTTGAAGGTATTGGCGATAGCCTAGCTTTATCCGAGCAAGAATATTATAATCATATTGTAGTTTTTGGTCTAGAAATTAGTTCAAAACAATTGTCATATCTGATGTCTTTATCTGTTGATGAAGTAATCATCTCCACCAACAACGATTCAGATAAAAGCGATAATCGCGGCTTACAAGCTGCCATTAAAATATTCTTAAAACTTATTAAGTATATTGATATTGATAAAGTTAAAATTAAACTTCCTATTTGTAAAGACTTTGGCGAAATGCTAGAGAAAGGTATTACAATTGAACGATGGCAGAACAAGAAAAGAGATAGAATAACTCAAGTAGAATACATTCTTGATTATGTATATAATAACGATAAGGATAAAAAGACAATTTCTATTCTTAAAGATTATTTAGAAAGTCTAAAGCTTTGAAGGAGACATTATCAGCCAGTAAAATCAAAACACTAAAATCCTGCTCATGGCAGTATTGGTGCAAGTATGTTTTAAAGTTACCAGATAAAACAAATTCTGGAGCTTTGATTGGTGATACTGTGCATATCATTCTTGAATGTCTTGGTTTAGCTAGACATAAAAAGCATTACGACATAATTATAAAAAAACAGAATATCTTCGCTTCAAAAGCCATTAAGAATATGGTTTATAAACATATAAAGCGAAAGAATCTTAACGAACAGGAAAATCTTCAAGATATTTGTTCAATGGCTTTGAAAGGATTGATGTATGATTTTTTTGGTAAGAAGTTTGGCGAGCCAACAGAAGTAATTTCAGAAAAAGATTTTGAGATTACTGTTCAAGAAGGAGATGTTAATTATAAAATTAAGGGCTTTATTGATAAACTCTTTATTTACGGCGATCATGGAGTCGTATTAATTAGAGATTTTAAAACAAATAAAAAGAAATACGAAGGAAAAGAAGTAACTGATAATCTACAAGATTATATGTATACTCTTGCTATTAGAAAACTTTATCCTCACCTTAAAGATATTAAAATGGAATTCTTGTTCTTAAAACAAGATTTGAATGATGGCGGAGTCATGCCAATGCAAGCTAAAGATAAATACGAACTTCTTGGATTTGAACATGAACTAACTGGTTATCAAAAATATGCCGATTCTTTTGTAGAGAAAACTGCTATGTCTAATATGGCAGCAAATCAAGGAATGCCAAAAGATGGAAGCTTTGCTGGAAAGCTTCTATGTGGCTTTGCTAAACAACCTAATCAAATCAAAAAAGACGGCACTCCAATGTGGTACTGCACTTATAAATTTGGATTTGATTATTTTGCAATTGTAGATAAAGATGGCAAAGTTAAAAAATCAGCGTTTACTAAAAAAGAATTGCAGAAAATTAAACTCCAAGAAGGAGAAAAATTAATAAAAAGTAGATACGATGGATGTCCATGTTTTAAACCCAAACCCGTTGAAACTACTTTCGATTCTGACGCTTTTGATCTTGACAAATTCTAGTTCTTCGCTAGAATTTGGTCAACATGCTACCATTGTTTAAATCTCATTTCAGTATAGGAAAATCTATACTGACTTTAGATGATCCAAAAAAAGTCACTGAAGGAGGGTCTGATAGTGTCTTTAAGATCGCAAAAGATAACGGCCTTAAACAGGTTATTTTAGTTGAAGATTCTTTAATTGGTTTCTTTGAGGCTTACAAGCGCAGCAAAGAAATGTGTATTCAATTAATATTTGGTCTAAGACTTTCAATGAGAAATTCTGCTCTTCCAGAAGATGAAGGCAGTCAACACAAAGTAATTATATTTGCTAAGGATGATATTGGGTGCAAGCTGCTCAATAAAATCTATTCAAAAGCTTTTTGTACTAATTCTGGATTTCTAAGTTATAGCGACTTGAAGGAGTTGTGGAATGAAACTTCTCTCAAACTTGCTATTCCATTTTATGATTCATTTATTTATATAAATAATCTATCTTTTGGAAACGCTGTTCCTGACCTTTCTTTCACTAAAGCCACTTTATTTTACGAAGATAATGCCTTGGCTTTAGATTATCTTCTTCAAGAGAAGGTAAAAGAATTCTCTATTAATAACGACATACCAATGGTTAAAGTTCGTAGTATTTATTATAATAAGAAGTCTGATGTCAAAGCTTTTATGGCGTATAAGATAATTTGCAATCGATCTTTTGGCAAAGATCGTTCACTAGAAAAACCAGAGTTGCCTCATTTTTGCAGCGACAAATTTAGCTTCGAAGCTTGGAAGGAAGAAAATGCTACGATTTAATAAAGAACAAAAGTATATTTGTTTTGATTTTGAAACCTGTCATCTAAATCTACTTGATGATAGCAATAAACCTTGGCAGTTAAGCTATCTAATAGCTAAAGGCAGTAATATAATCAAAGAGGTAGATAATTATATCTACTGGCCTGATCTCAAGCTTTCAGAAGGAGCGAAACTTGTCACTCATTTCGATGAGCGCAAATATCATTCATTAGCTGCCGATCCAAAAGAAGTTCTAGAGGCTTTTGAAGATTATATTTATAATGATGAGTATTTAATTATTGGACAGAATCTATTGGGTTTTGATGCGTATATTCATAATACATATCGAAGACTAATGGGTAAAAAAAGTAACTTTTCTTATGTTAAGAGGATAATAGATACAAATTGTATAGCAAAAGCTATCAAAAAGAATCTAAAACCTCAAAGAGATTCTGATTTTACTTTTTGGCAGTATAGATTAAACGATTTTCGCGAAAAAGGATTAAAGACAAGTATTAAAACCCAGTTGAAAGAATATAAGATTGACTTCGATGAGAATATGCTCCACAATTCCATGTACGACGTTCAGATGAACTTTAAGATTTTTCAGAAGCAGCTTTGGCAAATTGAAATATGAATTTTTTACAAGATATTAAAACCTATGATAACGCCATGCTTCCCGGCGTTCGCTTGCCTCAGATCTCTATTGAAGGCAAATATTATGACTTACTAAAGATTCCCGTTTCTTCTGATAATTTTACATTCCTTAAGACACTTTGCTATAGGAGTTTAAATAATCTAGGGTTGAACAATAATCAATATGTTGAGCGCATGGAGATGGAATTGGAGATCTTCAGAGAGCTTGATTTCGTTGATTATGTACTTCTCAACTGGGATATTCTTAATTACTGCCATGAAAATAATATTCCAACTGGTGCTGGTCGTGGTAGTGCTGCTGGTTCTTTGGTTTTGTTTATCGTGGGTGTTACGAAAGTTGATCCAATAAAATATGAACTATTTTTTGAGCGTTTTGTCAGTCGTTCTCGCGCCAAGAAGATCATCAAAGATGATATTACTTATCTTGATGGCTCGCTTCTTCCTGACGTAGATAACGATATCAGTTATGATAGACGCGCAGAAGTGATTAAGTATATTGAGCAGAAACATCTTGGTAAAACTTCTAAGATATTAACTCTCAATACTCTTTCTAGTAAACTTTGTATTAAAGAGTGCGGTAAAATCATAGGCGGTTTTTCTGAAACAGATGTTAATGAAGTTAGCGATAATATTCCAAAGCTTTTCGGTAGAGTGTTTGAACTAGAAGAAGCTTACAAAGAGAACGATAAATTTAAAGCTTGGGTAGATCAAAATAGGTTTGTATTTGAAATCGCTAAAAAGATTGAAGGACTAAATAAAAATACTGGCGTTCATCCTTCAGGTATTGCTATTTCTTATTATAAGATAGAAGAAGTATGTCCTGTACAAAAGACTTCTGATGGCGATCTAGTCAGCGGCTATGATATGAATTATGTGGCCGAACTAATGGTCAAGTTCGATGTTCTTGGTCTTAGAACTCTCACCGTAGTTAGCGAGGTTTGCAAGAGACTTAATATTGAAATGACTTCTATTGATCCAGAAGATCCTTTCATTTATGAAAGCTTTCAGAATCTTCGTACTCCACAAGGTTTGTTTCAAATCGAAGCTGAAACTAACTTTAAAGTATGCCGCAAAGTTAAGCCAAAGTCGCTAGAACAGCTTAGTGCGGTAGTTGCTATCGCTCGTCCCGGTGCGTTGGACTTTGCAGATCAATACGCCACATATTCAGCTTCAGGAGTATTCCAGCTTGTTCACGACTTCTTTAAAGAAGAACTCTCGTATACAGGTGGCATTCCTCTTTATCAAGAGCAGTTGATGAAAATGGCCGTGCGTTTAGGTTTCACTCTTGATGAATCTGAGCAATTGCGTCGTATCGTTGGTAAAAAGAAGGTTGATCAAATGCCAGCATGGCAAGGAAAGATTCGTCAGAAAGTAGCTGAACAGAATCTTGATCCTGCTATTGGCGATGTATTGTGGAAAGTAGCTGAAGATTCAGCGAACTATTCATTTAACAAATCACATTCAATTTCTTACGCTATTTTGGCTGCATGGACTGCTTATCTTAAGTTTAAGTATCCACATGAATTTTTCTTAGCTCTACTTCAGCTATCTAAGTATGAGCCTGATTCACACCAAGAAATCAACAAGATTTCAAAAGAGCTAGTATATTTTGATATAAAGCTTTTGCCGCCTGATCTTGCGAAGTCTGCATTAGATTTTAAGATTGAAGATGGTAATATTCGTTTTGGATTAAATTCTATTAAGGGTGTTTCTGAAAAGACATTGCAGTCACTTCAGAATTTTAGAGAGACTAATACTCCAACAAAGTTCGATATTTTCATAGCTGCAAAACAAGCTGGAATTAATATCGGTTTACTTTCTTCTTTGGTTCAGGCTGGAACTTTAAGTTCATATACAAATAGGCGATCCCGATTAGTTCTTGAAGCTCAGACTTTCAATATCTTAACTGATAAAGAAAAGAAATTCGCCTGTAGCGTTGGACCAAAATACGATCATGATATTTTAACTATCGTTAGTGAATGCGCGTTTAAAGGTCAGACTCTAAACGAAAGCGGTAAACCCTTCATGAATGAGAAACGCAAAATCACATTTAAGAAAAAATATGACGAGTATAAACAAATCTATGAGCAAAATAAGAATCATGAAAAATTTGCTAATTGGGTTTTTGAAAACAGATTGTTAGGCTATACTCCAACTATTCGGCTAAAGACTATTTTTCAGCAATCTGAATGTACATTTACGGATACGATGGAGTTCCAATCTGCTTTTAAGGAAGACAGAATAAAGATGGTTGGTGTTGTAGATGATGTTTATAAAGGCAAGACTAAAAAGTCTAATTCTACATTCTATAGATTCCAATTGAAAGATGAAGTTGGCAGCGTAAGTGCGATGTTTTTAGATGGTGGAAAACACCAAAGATTAACAGAGTATCTTGAAGACGGTCTTAAAATTCCAGATAAGGAAAGTATTGTAATTTTCACTGGCAGAAAAGGTGACGATGTGCTATGGATAGAGAACATCGGAATCTTGGACGACAAGATCTACATGAAGTTATCTGACATAGAATGAAAAATTTAAATTTAACACCAAGAGCGCAAAAGCTAATCAAAGAAGCTTATAAAATAGCTGTAGATCTCAAACACACAGAGATCACGCATCTTCATTTGTTTATAAGTTTTTTGAATGTTAAGCAAAGTCAGATAGAAGAAGCATTTGGAAATTTTGGTATAGATTCTTTAAAGATAAAGAACAGTGCCATAGCATTTCTAAAAGCTAATGTTCCAGCACAAAAGAAAGCTACGTTAAAGCCTTTATTATCTGAAGGTATAACTAATGTTTTTAAATGCGCCAAAACTATATCTTCCAAATTCGATCATAAATACATTGGATTAGAACATGTATTTTTGAGTTTATTTGAAGTTCCTAATCAGACTTTTGAACTTTACTTGATTGATTATAGTTATGATTTTGTTAAAGTCGTGGACTATGTTGAGCAAAAACTAGAAGATGACGATATGTTGCCAAACGTTGAGGAAGAAATAAATAGTCCTAATGAAGCGAAACAAACTTTTGATATAAAGAAATATAAAGTTTTGAATACTTATGCTAACAATCTTAATATGCAAGTTCTTAACGGTAAGATAAATAATCTGCATCTTAATAAAGAATTAATTCAAAAGATCTCAGAAGTTCTTTGTCGTAAAAATAAAAATAATCCACTTATTGTAGGTGAAGCCGGTGTTGGTAAAACTGCACTAGTTGAATCACTGGCTCAAGCCATCGTTAAAGGTGAAGCTTCTGATTTGCTTAGTTTAAAGCAGATTTACAGCTTAGATATTCCAATGATGATTGCTGGCTGCAAATTCCGTGGTGAGTTTGAAGAAAAAATTAAGAATCTATTAAAAGAAATTACAGATGATCCATATATCGTTTTGTTTATCGATGAAATTCACACGATCATTGGTGCTGGAAATCCAGAAAATGGCAATGATGTTGCCAATATTTTAAAACCTTATTTAGCTAGAGGAGAAATTAGCTGCATTGGCGCTACAACTTTCGACGAATATAAGAAAACTATATCTGATGATCCAGCTTTATCTAGGCGTTTTCAGATTATTAAAATTGAAGAACCCACAAAAGAACAAACCTTCAATCTAATCAAAAATATTAAAGGCGGATATGAAAATTTTCATGTAATAGATTTCTCTGATGATGTTATTCATTTTATTATTAATAGTGCTGAAAAGTATATTGAAGGAAGATTTCCTGATAAAGCTTTAGATATTATTGATCAAGTAGGAGCTAAAGTTAAACTAAAGAACTTTGTAAAGTCTCCTGAAATGCTTAAGATAGAAAAGAAGCTCAGTAAATTTGTGGATTCTAATAAGCAAACGATAGAGAAGAAAAAGATTTCTTCTTTAGAAGAGCTATTGGTTGAGTATGAAGAGTCTACAAAAAAGATGATTACTAATTGGCGTAACAATAGATATCAAGTTACAAATGCTGATGTCTTAGAAGTAGTCTCTGATAAGACTAATATTCCAATTGATGATTTAAAATTACAAGACTTTGATAAAGTTAAGCTTCTTAAAACTAAGTTAAAAGAACAAGTGTTCGGTCAAGATAATCAGATAGAACATATATACAAATCTTTAATCAGAGCAAAAGCTGGTTTCCGTAATCCAAATAAACCTATTTGTTCAATGCTTTATGCTGGACCAACTGGTGTTGGAAAAACAATGACCGCAAAAATAATTGCAGAAACTTTATTTATTAATAAGAATAATTTTATAACAATAGACATGTCTGAATACACAGACAAGACTGCTGTAAATAAATTAGTTGGTTCTAGTCCTGGTTATATCGGATTTGATAAAGGAGGCGTATTAACTGAAAAAGTAAGAAAGAATCCATACTCTTTAATTCTTTTTGATGAAATTCAAAAGGCTGATCAAGATGTTTTGTACTCTTTGTTACAAATTCTTGAAGAAGGAAAGATAACAGACTCTTCTGGAAAGATGGTTGACTTCTCTAACACTATGATTATTATGACAACGAATATTGGCGCTGAAGCAATTAATCATTCTGCAATAGGATTCGGAAAACAGAAATCTGGAAAATCAGACGTTCTTTCTTCTATTAAGAAGCATTTTCCCGCTGACTTATTAAATCGTATTGATGAAGTTGTCATATTTGATGCCCTTGAACAAGAGCAAATCAAATTAATTATCGACAAAGAACTACAATCATTCAAGACAGATCTGTCAGATAGAAACGTTATTATAAAATATTCATCTGAAATTACCAATTTTATATTTAATAAAATACAGTTCAATAACTTTGGCGCACGACAAGTCATTAAAACCATTCAGCGAGAATTGCAGACACAAGTTGCAGAAAAAATGCTTGATGCAGATAAAAAACTAAATTTGGAAATTTCAGTTAAGGATAACAATATTTGTGTAATATAATTTATATGCCACTACCAAAACCTTCTAAGAAAGAGTCAGAACAAGAATTCGTTAGTCGTTGCATGGGCGATGATATGATGAATAAAGATTTCAAAGATCAAAAGCAACGTGCTGCTGTTTGTTATTCTCAATATAAGATTCGCCATAAATCTAAAGGCGAAACAAGTTGGGATGACGTAAGAAAAGGTGATAGTTTAAATATTCTATAATATGAGTCAACACAATCCATTATACAATGTAAATCCAAGTCCACAGGCAGCAAATGATACATTTGATTTTGCTATGCCTGATATCCCAGAACCCCCTCACCAAGAAAAACAAGAACCTGTTGATAAAGATGCAGTTGGTTTTAAATTTGGATTTATAGGTGCTGGTCAAGGTGGCGGAAAACTAGCTGAAACATTTTCTCAGATTGGATATGGTCGTGTTGGTGTTATTAACACCGCCGATCAAGATCTTGCTACTATCAATGTTCCAAACAAAATGAAGTTTGGAGATCAACAGGGAGCAGGAAAGAACAGAGAATTTGCTAAACAAGCTTTTTTAAATAGTAAAGAAGATGTAGTTGACTTTATTAAATCTTCTGTAGGAACTGATATAGATCGTATTTTTGTAACGGTTGGTGCTGGCGGCGGAACTGGTGCTGGAGTTTGTTCTGAACTTGTGAAGACTGTCAAAGAATATCAGAATACCGTAAAGGCAAGTTCTCCTTATGTTGGACTAATTCTCGCTTTACCGAAGCTTTCTGAAGGCAAGAAAGTTAGTCAAAATGCTTATGAGACATTAAAGGAGGCTTGTGAATTAGTAGAACAAAAGATTGTGTCTCCTCTAATAATCCTTGATAATGAAAGAATTAATAGTCTCTATCCAAAGCTATCTGTTAATAAGTTTTGGCAAGTAGCGAATGCAAATATATGTTCTTTATTTCACCTATTTAATCATATCATAACAAAGAATAGTCAATATAGCACATTCGATACAAATGATTTTAGAACTGTGTTGGATTCTGGCATTATGGTTTTCGGTGCAGCTAACATTCTTAATTTTAGTAACGAAGCCGAAATCAGCAAAGCAGTACGAGAGAATCTTAAAAGAAATGTTTTATGCGGCGAGCTTGATCTTTCTACTGGTAGCACCGCTGCTGCTGTGGCTATTGGTGATGAAAAGACTTTAGATAGTATTCCTCAAGAATATTTAGATAATGCTTTTAATCAATTAAATAGAACATTAAAGACAAATAGTACGGTTCACCAAGGAGTTTATAAAGGAGCTAAAGAAGGCTTATCTATTTTTACTGCAATTGGTGGAATCACAACTCCATCTGCAAAACTAGACGCTCTTCTAAAAGCTAGTCAATAAGTGTAAAAAATAATACAATGAATCAACTACCTGAATTCTGCACTGTTAATACTGGCACTTCTATTACCTGCCCATCTGGCAAGAGTATTTATGTTGTAGCTGCTACTGCTGGATTTACAGCTTTAGGTCAATCAATAACTATTTCTGCTCCAATCAGTTTTCCATTTCCATTTAAAATTACTACAAATATAACTTCAGCAAGTGCTGGAACTATTTTTTATTATTTCGCTTAAAAATAGCTAGAAATATCGCAGGATACTCATAATATCCTGCGATATATGAATCTTCAGATTTACAAGCCAAACCCTAAGAATCAGGGTTGTGCAATTAGTTTCCAAATTTCACAAAAGCCAAATAATGAGCCACAGTTTTATGTAAACTGTATCGCTCAACACTCTTGGAACGATCAGACAAAGACCGGCTCTTTTGCTGAGAGTCGCAACAATCCTTCTAAGACTATCGCTATTAAGTTTAATGAGTTTGAACTTGGCGAAATGATCAACGCATTTCAGCAAAAGACTTCTTATTCAGCTTTTCATTCTAGCGAATCTAACAAGACACAAATCAAGCTCGCTCCTTATGAGAAGACCAAGGGAACTGGCGAATACGCTGTCAAGTATACCGCTTTCGGTTTGTCGTTTACTCGAAATGGCGCAGATACTTTCAAGGTTCCGCTAGAACCGGGAGAAGCTGTTCGATTGATCGCTTTCATCAATAAGTTTTATTCTGTTCTTGATGACTCACGCAAGCTACCAGCAAAGAGCGAGCAATCCGTTTCAGCAGTAAAGCGAGAGTCTGCTCCTCAAGAAGCTGCTCCAAAGCCTAAGAAGCCAGAACCAGTTGCTTCTGATTCTGAAGAAATGGATTTCTAATGCGTAAAAAACGGGTTTTAATTCATAGCAATTTTTGTAAAATGTTTACTGGCTTTGGTAAACATAAAAAGAATTTACTATCTTATTTATACAAGACTGGTAAATACGACATCATTGAATTAAGTAATGGATATACTTGGGATTCAGAACAAATTAAATTTGTTCCTTGGAAATCGCATGGAATGTTTCCAGAAGATCCAGACATTCATAAAGAAATAGCTATTGATGAAAGGCGAAAAAATGCTGCTAGTTATGGCGCAGAAATGATAGATCATGCTATAAAAGAATTAAAACCCGATATTTATTTAGGCATAGAAGACGTTTGGGCATTTAACGGTTTTACAGACAAAGAGTGGTGGAACAATGTTCACTGCATTATTCATACAACCTTAGATAGCCTTCCATTGCTGCCAGATGCGGTGAGTATTGCTCCTAAAATAAAAAATTATTTTGTATGGGCTTCTTTTGCCGAAAAAGCAATGCATAAACTTGGACACACACATGTCAAAACAGTTCATGGCACATTAGACACTTCTTCGTTTTATAAATTATCTGATCAAAATAGATCTGCATTAAGAAAAAACTTCAATTTATCTAATGAATTCATCATTGGATTCGTATTCAGAAATCAATTACGAAAATCAGTTCCAAATTTATTGGATGGATTTAAATTATTTTATACAAATAATCCACAAGCAAACTCAAAATTACTTTTACATACTCATTGGAACGAGGGTTGGGACATTCTTAAACTTTTAAAAGAAAAAGATATTGATCCAAAAAATATATTAACGACTTATGTTTGTAAAAATTGCGCTACATATCATATAAAACCATTCTCAGCGCATGTTATTAATTGCGATCATTGTCGAACACAAAATAGTTGCGAAACAACTAATGTTAAAACCGGAGTAAACGAACAACAATTAAATGAAATATACAATCTTATGGATGTCTATTGTCATCCATTTACTTCCGGTGGACAAGAAATACCAATTCAAGAAGCGAAATTAACTGAACTGATAACACTGGTTACTAATTATAGTTGCGGAGAAGATTGTAGTACAGAAGCCAGTGGCGGCTTTCCGCTTGAATGGGCCGAATACAGAGAACCGGGAACTCAGTTTATCAAAGCATCTACTTTACCAAATAGTATATATTCTCAATTACAATATGTATATAATTTAACAGCAGAAACAAAAAACATATTAGGAAAAAAAGCCAGACAATTTGTTATAGATAATTATAGTATTGAAGTCGTAGGTAAAATTTTTGAAGATCTATTTGATAGTTTTCCTGAAGTTTCATATGCTTTTGAAAATAAAAAAATAAAATGCGACCCTTTTTATGATCCTGATCCGAATCTAGCTGATAAAGAATGGATCGAATGTTTATATAATAATATTTTAAATAAACTTGATCCTGCTGGTGTTTCACATTGGGTGCAACGTTTGAAAACTGATCTAAATAGATCTGAAATTCTTAATTATTTTAGAAAGACAGCTTTATCTCAAAATCAAAATTCTTTTTTGAGCGAAATGCTTGACTCACTTAAAGAAAACAAGAATTCAAAGAAGATAGCATTCATTCAACCAGAAGGTACTGAAGAAATTATAATTGCGACATCTCTAATTACTTCTATTAAAAAATTATATCCTGAGTATGATATTTATTTTTTTACTAAAAGCGAGTATTTTGATTTAGTCAATTCGCATCCACATATCAAAAAAGTATTAAATTATTTTAATAAAATGAACGATCCTTTATTTTTTGAAGGCAAAGGCTCGAATGATAAATATTTTGATATGGTTTTCGCTCCATATCTATCAATCCATAATAATTATTTTAGAAACGCACAAGACACTCTTCAATATAAAGTTTATGAATCTAACTGAAAAAATGGCTTTGGATTGCGGGGTAAAAACTTCTGATCCTTATCTTGATAGATATTATCTTCCTATCAAAAATGATAATTTTATTATAATCGACACTCGAAATAAAAATACCTCTGGAGAGTATGATTATTTTACAGATGTACTTGATCTAATCAAAGATTATTTAAAAAACGCAAACATAGATGTTTTTCAATTAGCTAATGATAAGAATATTAAACTAACTTGTGATAGATGTTATATATCTATAAATAAAAAGCAAGAAAACTATTTAATATCTAAAGCTAGGCTTTTAGTTTCTAATGAAAATTACACTTTGTATACCGCATCAGTATTTAACACTAAGTCTATAGGTTTATATTCTTTATTCAATCCTAAAAATACCCAACCGATCTGGAATAGAAATTCTCAAATTGTTTTGGAATCAGATAGAGATGGCAATCTTCCATCTTATGGAAATTTAAAAGAAACGCCAAAAACAATTAATTTCATTAGTCCGTATGTGGTGGCGAAAAATATTTTAGATAGTCTTAATATTCCAAATGATCTTGATAAATTTGAGTTGGTTTATCTTGGCAAGAGCTTTCATCAAAAAATAGTAGAGGTAGTGCCTGATTTTATTTCATCTCAAGATTTTATGAAAGGTCGTTCAATCAATTTGCGATTAGATTATATTAATAACTTAAATGTTTCTGTATTTAACTATTGGTTAACTAATAGAAAAGTAAATATAATCACCGATAAAGATATAAATGTTAATCTTATAGCTCCATTTAAAAACAATATTATTTTGATGACCGTAATGATGTCTCCTAATATTTCAGAAAAATTTTTAAAAATGTGCCAATCAATCGGTCTAAAATTAAAAATCTTTTGTGATACAGAAGAGACGCTTGAAGAATATAGGTTTAAATTTTTAGACTGGGAAATATACAAAGATTTTGAAGAAAACTCTACGCTTAAAAATATTAAAAATATATCAAAAAAATCTAAATTTATAAGTTCTAAAATTTTAATTTCTAAAGGAAAACAATTTTCTTGTAAAGCCAACTATTTTCTAAACAAGAGCCTTGACAATTCTGAAGAGCATGTTATTCTCTCAAAAGAATTCGAACAAGAAATAGAATTCTTTAAAATTTACAATGAGCGAGAAGAATCCATTACTAGTACCTCAGTCGCGTAACTCATGGGGTTTAATTGAAGGTATAGACTATAAAACAAATGAAGACGGCTCAATCAACTGGCGAGCAATGGTTAAAACAGAGCATCTATTCCCTAATAGAGGTTGGTTTGAATTGCGTAAACAGCAGATGCCTACTTCAATTGAAGGTCTTGCTGATAACCAGCTTCTTATCAAGCTTGCTGGTATTAAAGAACTTGCCAAACTGCGAGGATACACAAGCGTAAAATATGATGTAGTTAAATGTGAAGCTTCTTATGTATCTATTAAGTGCGGCATAACTTGGATTCCAAATTATGAATCAGAATATGAAAGTTACTACGAAGATATCGCAAATGCTACAGTCAATAATACTTCAGATTTTGCTGTCAAATTTTTGGAGACGATTGCAGCTAATCGCGCATTCGTTAGGGCTGTAAGAAATTTCCTTAACGTACACATCGTTGGTAGTGATGAAATTGATGCTTCTAAGAAGGGTACTCCTTCTGTATTTGAAGACGACAATGAAGTCGCCCTTCCTTCTTCTCAAGGTATGTTAGAAAAGACTGCTAAGAATTCTGGCATTAGTAATTTTGAAGAGTTTCAAGATTATCTTCGTAATGCTTGGAAACTAGGCGTTTATAAAAATGCAGAAGCTAAAGTCTGGACTAATTACAATGACATTCCAGCAAAAGAAGCTAGAATTCTTATGTCAATTTTAAAAGATAAGTAATATGTATACTGAAAAAGTTCTACAAATCAATGTTAAAAAGCTTTCCGACAATGCAACAATACCTAGCAAAGGAACAAGTTTCGCTGCTGGATATGATTTATATGCGGCAGAATATGCTGTCGTGGTTTGCGGCTCAAGAAAACTAATTAAGACAAATATTTCAATGGAGATAACTCCCGGTTATTATGGGCGTGTTGCTCCTCGTTCTGGTCTAGCTTACAAAAGTGGAATTGATGTTCTGGCTGGTGTAATCGATTCTGATTATCGCGGAGATATTGGAGTTATTCTTTATAATACAGATAAGAATATTGATTTTGAAATCAAGAAAGGCGATAGAATCGCTCAGATTATTTTTGAAGCTTGTTATTCCGCTACTTTAAATACTGTAGAAAATTTAGATAATACATTGAGACAAGCTGGTGGCTTTGGATCAACAGGCGTATGAATGATAAACATATTAAAAAGATTTTAGATAAACAATTTAAGATAGCTAATTTAGATCTTAAATATGAAGATGTTCGCGACAACCAAACTCCAAATTGGCTTACAAAGTATTCTTGCACTGAAGAAGACAATGAAAAGTGGAAGAATTGGACCATGAAGTATATGCGCGAAAAGATGAAGCTCACAAAAGATAAAGCATTGATAGAAACAGCGTGGATTGATTTGAATTTCGGATTACGAACTTCAACTCGTTCAGTGAAAAATAAAAAGAACAAGTGAAGAAAGACAAAGATTTTAATTTATTAGATCTTTGTAAAGTTCTTGATACTGATTATTCTGAGTATGGAGGAAAAATACGTCGCCACAATGATCCAGATTATCTTTACTCTGATTGCAGTGGTGGGTGTAAGCATTTTATTCCTCTATACAATGAAAAATATAGAGATGCAGACTTTGACTACGGAGTCTGCACCAATAAAAAAAGCAAAAGATGCGGACTATTAACATTCGAAAGACAAGCTGGTTTTGGATGTTTTGAAGTAGAAAAGCTTAGGTGAGGTGGCCGAGTCTGGTTTATGGCAGAGTTCTACTAAAACTCCGTACTCCAAAAGAGTACCGAAGGTTCAAATCCTTCTCTCACCGCCAATTTATTGGGGATTCGCATAATGGTAGTGCAGGAGCCTTTGAAGCTCTGTGTGGTGGTTCGATTCCATCATCCCCAACCATTTTATAATGCAAGAAGTAGAATTAATTATATCTAAACTAATAGAATCAATTAAAACAGTCGATTCTAATAAGTCTATTCCTTATCTAGTAAAAGATATAGACAAGCACGTTCAAGAAGCTTATTCTGAATTATATAAATACCGCGAACAAAAATCAGTGTATAAACCTCTCAATGACAACAAACGAGGACACTGCTGCTAAAATATCAACTCCATGCACTAGAAAATGTAAGTTAATAAACGATCATTGTGTAGGCTGTGGTCGAACTTGGCAACAAATAAGAGATTGGACTTTCTATAAAGAGTCAGAAAGACTTTCAATAATGAACGATCTAAAGCCAAATATACAATTAAAAGATCAATATGAGTGCTGGTAAAGGTGATAAACCAAGAAATTGTTTTAGTAAACAATATAAAGATAATCACGATTCTATCGATTGGGGTCGCAAGAAAAATAAGAAGATAAAGAAAGGCTCCAATAGTGAGCGATAATTCTTCAAATATACATAGAGCAATCAATGTAACGACCCTCACTGACAAAGAAATTAAAAAGTATTCTTTAGTTAAAGTTGGAGATAGTTTTAAAAAAGATGATTTAATATTACTTTACGATGATCAATTTGTAAAAATAAATGAAGGAAATAAGCTTTTAAAATATAAAGTACTTAAAGAAAATACAGTATATAGAAGAAAGTAAGTGTAAAAATATTTATGGCCCAATTGTTCGCGGTGCAATTCCCTCAGAATGTCAATACTAATTTGATTTATGACTCAATAAATCAATATTATAGACCTGCCAGAGATACTGATTTTACTATTGGCGGCGGTATTTTGAATCCTGCTTTTGATATTTTTGGTCGCCAAAGAGTCTCCACTCCTTTGACTTTGTTTGATAGCTCTCATAGATTTAAAGATAACGGTCTTTGGACCACAGCAACCACAGGAACTGCCTCTGCCACTTTTAATGCAAATCAAGGTTTAGTAGATTTGGCTGTTGATAATTCTATAAACTCTGAAGTCGTAAGAGAAACTACCAAAGTATTTTCCTATCAACCGGGAAAATCATTGTTAGTTTTAAATACGTTTGTAATGCAAGCTAAAAAAACCGGTCTTCGCCAAAGAGTTGGATATTATAACGATTATAATGGAATATATTTTGAAGTTAATAATTCAACTATAAATTTTGTAGAAAGATCTTATGTAAGTGGTGGTCTAGCAGAAACTAGAGTATCGCAATCATCTTGGAATGGAGATAAGTTAGATGGAACTGGCCCTTCAGGTTTAACTTTAGATACGTCTAAAGCTCAAATTTTTTGGATGGATATTGAATGGCTAGGTGTCGGCTCTGTTAGAACTGGATTTATAATTAATGGTCAAATTATTGTTTGTCATATATTTAATCATGCAAATTTGATTTCTTCGACTTATATAACAACAGCATCTTTGCCACTTCGTTATGAAATTAAAAATACTGCTGCAACTTCTGGTTCCAGCACTCTTAAGCAAATTTGCTCTACCGTAATTTCAGAAGGCGGTTATGAACTTCGTGGATTACAACAAGCAATAGGAACTCCAATAAATACTCCATCAAGCCTTGCAGTTGCAGGAACTTATTATCCAGTGATTTCTGTAAGATTAAAAAGCACAGCTTTAGATGGCATTATAATTTTAACTGCGCTTTCAATGATGGGTATAGGTAATGGTATAAATTATAGTTGGCGAGTAGTTGCTTCTGGTGCTACTACTGGCGGTAGCTGGATAAGTGCTGGCACTGACAGTGCTGTTGAATATAATATTAGTGGAACTTCTTTTACTGGAGGAAGAGTGCTTGCCAATGGATTTATAAACTCTTCTAATCAAGGTTCTCCATCAATTGATATCCTTAAAGAAGCTCTTTTTAAATTTCAATTAGAAAGAAATGGATTAACTTCAACGCCTTACGAACTTACACTTGCTGTTACCGCAGGAAGCAATAGTCAAAATATATTCGCTTCTATAGATTGGGAAGAAATTAGTAGATAATAATTATTATGTATGAATTGTTAAAATTTCTTTAAAATCTGATTGTAAAAATTTATATATAGAATCTTTATTATTTTCTAATAATTTAGAACGTATATGTTCTTGATTATTAGATAAATATCTTACATAACTTTTATTGCATTTATCATAATATAGTTGTTTTAACACTGGCTTACAAATACATATATTTTGATAACCATTAAAATAGTTATAAAATTCTTCTGTATTTTGTAACTGAAAAGCGCGAATTAATTGTTCAAATTCTATAAAATTATTTATTATCATAAAATTTTTTCACTAATAAATAAACTATAAAGTTGATAAAATAATTAAATCCAAACATAAATATACATAACTTTAAACTATCGTATCTTAATAAAGATTGAATAAAAGTTAACCAAAAACACAAGCATATTGGACAACTTATTAATTTAGTAAAAAAATTAGCTTTCCTAACGTGTAGAAAATCCAAATAGTGTAGTTTTTCAGAAATTTCAAGTCTTTCTTTTTTATATTCTTCAATAAATAATTTTTTGTCTAACTTAAAAAAATTTATTAAAGTTATTATAATATCACTCTCGAACCAAATAAATAAAATAAACGGCACTAATAGCATATATTATAAAATACACACATAATAACAAATTAGTGTAAAGATATATGAATGAAAAAATCCATTCTTTTATTACTCTTTTTATTTTTGACTGGTTGCTTTTCCACAATCAAGCCAGCAAAACAAATAGATGATAATCAGAAAGTTATCGCTAAAGAAGAGAAAAAAGTAGATACTACTTTAGTAGAAATCGAAAAGAACGATAAAGGTAAGAGAATTCAAACCTCTGGGCTTTCAATCGGCATTCAACATTCTTTAAATCAAGTTTCAAATCCGCCCGTTCAAGTAGATACAGCCAAAGCTCTTAATGAAAGAGTGATTTCTATTGTCGGCTCGCCTCATATTGATGAAATAAAAAGAATTAAAGCCACCGTAGATCTATTAAATTCTCAAGTTGCCGAAGAACGCAAAAAAGGTGAAGAATTATTATCTCAGCGAGATGAAATAATTAATAAGCTTCAAAAAGAAAAGTCAGAATTAAATCAAAAATACGACGATCAACTTTGGCAATTAACCGATAAAGCAAAAGAAGTTGCTAAAGAAGCTGACCAAAATAAAGCCGTATTAGACTCAATGAGCGGAATGTTTGGTTTGAACGCTGTATTTTGGGGAATGAAAAAATTTATAGTTAGCGCGTTAACTGCGATAATTATTTTTGTAGTTGTATTCGTAATACTTCGTCTTCTAGCAACAGTGCATCCTGCTGCTGGTGCTGCATTTTCCATCTTTAATATGTTAGGATCTGCAATCATTTCTATACTAAAAGCTTTGACTCCAAAAGCTTTTGAAATGTGCAATTATGCCACAAAAGATAAAGTCGATGAATTCAAATCTCCTCTTGTTAAAATTGTTGATGTGATTCAGGAACTTAAAGAAAAACAAAAAGAATCTCCTGATAGAGTTTACCCGCTAACTGAAATATTAAAACGTTTCGATAAAGAAATGGATAGTCATGAAAAAGATTTAATTGAAAATATTCTCAAAGAACAAAAATGGATTAAATAATTTATGGATACAAATAACGCTCAAATCATATCTCAACAAGTATTAGAATCTACGGGCCAAGATCTTACTGGAAAGTATGTTTGGCTTTTTATTATCGGATTAATAGCATTGATGTTTAAATCCAGCATTGAAAAATTTGCTGCCGCTTTATTTATGTTTGTTGGAAATGATTACAAAGAAGATGATGTAGTGTATGTTGATGGAAAACCGGGAAGAATTGTGCGAGTCGGTCTGACTAAGACTGTATTTTTTATTTATGACGTAGTTGACGGTAAAGTTCTTGGCGGCAGCAAATTAGTCGTCCAAAACGAAAGACTAGCATCATTAAATATTGAAAAGCCTCTTGCTAACTTAGATCTAAGTAGATTTAAGAAAAATGAATAATGTCGTCTCAAATATAAAGAAATACTTATTAGCAGTGCTTTTGCCAACTGCTATACTTGTTATGCTTGCTTTATCTAGTCTAAAAGATATAGAAAAAGCATTCACAAGGTTTAGATTTGGTAGAGATATAACTCTCTATCTTAGAAAGTCTACAGACCATTTAACATATCTTGGCTCTGCATATACAGCTACAGGAGATAAAAAGTTCATAGAGCAATTCAATATTCATTTAAAAGAAAGAGAAAAGTATTTTAATAATGAAGTTTTTACTTCTAAAATACTTACTCAAGAGGAGTTAAAAGAATTTCGAATTGGTTTAGATATAAGTAGTGAATTAGCAAAAGAAGTAGAAGCACCTGCTTTTGAAAAGATGGATAGTAAGGCATTCTTTGGTGAAAAATATTTAGATTATAAAAAGAGAATATATGACAGCAAAGATAAATTTAGAACCTTAATTAATGATAGCTCTGAAAAAATAATTAAGGACGAAACAAAACTACTAAATATATATTTATACAGTTTATGTTTGATTATTATCTCATTAGTTTTTTTAATTAAAAGCGACAATCAACCCATTAAAAAGAAAACCATAAAAAAGAAAAAGAAATAATTTATGGACCAACTTCAAAAAATGGGAATCCAGATTGGATTTTTAATCAGTGGTTTATTTGGAGCTATATTAATGGCTACCAAAAACGAAAAAACAGATATTAAATCTGTGTTTTTATCTTTAATTGGTGGAATGTCAGCCGCTAACTTCCTTACTCCTGTTCTAGTTGATACATTAAATGTAACAAATACTAAACATCAAAATGGTATAGCTTTTATTGCAGGATTTTTAGGATTAAAATTAGTAGAAATAGTCAGCGAAAAGTTTTTAGAGAAAGTAGGTCATAAAACAAAATCAAAAAAAATTAAAAGAAAAAAACGATAAATGGCAATAAATATTTTTACTCATATCCGACGTAATTTATACGATAATGTTTATAATTGCATAGTCAAAGATAAAGTAAATATAAATGAAAGAGATGAAGATACTGGAAATCCTCCTCTTATTGTTGCCGTGTCAGAAAATAGTAAAGAGATTGTCGAATTATTATTAAATCATGGTGCTGATATAAATTTGATGGATTGGACAAGTAAAAATACAGCACTTGATATTGCAGAACAAAAAGGTTTTTTAGCTATTGTTGATATTCTTCAAAAACGTGGTGCAAAATATGGCAGCGGAAGCAGCTTTCATTTGGCAGCTAAAAATGGCGACATAATTTCAGTAGAAGAAATGTTGAATAAAGGTCATACTTTAAATGAAGTTGACGCTGCAAAAGGTTGGACTGCAATGCATTATGCAGTTCATTATGGACAAAAACATTTAGTTGAATACTTAATACTTAGAGGTGCTGATGTTAATTCTAAAGACTTTTTAGGTAAAAATAATCCAATTGATGTATTAGCTTTAGGCAATAGAGGAGAAATAGTAAGAATACTAACTAAAGCAGGAGCAAAGTCTTCTGGTGGCTCAAGCATTCATTTTTGTGCTGAAACAGGAGACTTCGAAGGAGTTCAAAAGTATTTTGATATTGATGGTCGCATAAATGGTCGCGATGATAAAAATGGATGGATGCCAATTCATTATGCAGTTAATGCTAATGATATTGAAATGGTTGAATTTTTGATCTGTCTAGGAGCTAATGTTAATGGTGCAGACTTTAAAGGTGAAATCGCTCCTTTAGATTTAGCTTTTAAAACTGGTAACATTAAAATGCAAACACTGCTTCAATTAAAAGGAGCAGCAAGAAAGAAAAAAATCGACAATGGAGGTGGAGGCAAAGACGTTACAATTCATATTAGCGAAGAATTTAAAAAACAAATGCAAGCTTACATTGATAAAAGAAACGAAGAAGAAGTTAAGTTAAAAAAAATACATGAAGAAGAAGTCGCAAAAGATCCAAAGAAAAAAGACAAAAAAACTATCAGTTGGAAAGAATTTTTAAAAAGCAAAAACAAGCCAGTCGAAGAAAAGAAAGTCGAAGAAATTAAAAAAGTCGAAGCTCCAAAACCACCTAAGAAAATAATAAATCAAGTTGCGGCGATTGATGCCGAAGTTAAATCTAGTCGTCTCGAATTGGACAAAATACAAGATGGCTATATATTTTTCATGGATATAGTTGGATATAGCAAAAAAACTACTGATGAACAAAGAAAATGTTTTAAAGATTTAGGCGAAATAGTTAAATCAACTATACAATTTAAAACAGCAAACGCACTTGAAAAATTAATCGTTCTTCCAACGGGTGACGGAATGATTCTTGGGTTCTTTACTTATCTTGAAGACGCTATCAATTGCGGCATCACTGTTGCCAAAGCTGTAAAAAATAGACCAGATTTAGAAATGAGAATGGGTATTCATTGTGGCGATGTTTGTCCACTTGAAGATATCAATGGTAATTTAAACATTAGCGGTGATGGAATCAATTACGCACAAAGAGTTATGGACTCAGGTGAAACAAATCATTTATTAGTTAGTTCTGACGTTATAGCTAAATATGACAGGCCAAATTTTGTACTAGTTGAAGACTTTGGCGACGTTACCGTTAAACATGGAGTTATCATGCGATTATACAGCTTATATAGCTCAGATTTTGGTAATAAAAATTTCCCAAATTCAAGAGTAAAAAAAGCAGAAAAAAATGACAAAAACAATACTCCCACAAGTTAATTTCTAGTGTAAAAAACGATATGTCAGATCAATATAACAATAATAGTTATGATGCAGTTCTATCAAGGATGGAACAAAAACTAGACAGTATTGCTGAAAATATCGATAACATTAAAAAAGGCCAGAAAGACTTGGAAACGCGAGTCGCTGGTCTTGAGTATTTTAAGTATTATTTAGCAGGAATAGTTGCGGCAGTTTCAGTTGGTGCTAATTATTTAATGAATAAAGTAAAGAGCGGTTGATCAAAGAAAATTTCTTGACTTCTTGCAAAATCCGTGTAAGATCATATACCTATGATTAAATCATTTAAGTTATTCATCGTGTCAATTCTAGCCTCAGTCGCAGTTTTTGCTGCGGATACTGAGTCTTCAGTTCGCGCCAGTATTAATGCTGGCTACAACAACCACTACATCGTAAATGGTCTAGCCAAGACTAGCGGACAAGGTTTCGCTGGTTTTGATATTGGATCAACTTATTTTGGCGTAGATGGTTATGTCGGTGGTGTTATTCTTCCTGATTCTAACAGCATCGATGAATCTCACTGGAATGTAGGTGTAGGCAAGGCTCTAAAGATTACCGAGAAGTTTTCTCTTCGTGGTGATCTACAGTTGCTACGCCATCAAAGCTCAATTGTTGGCGGTCGTAATTCTATCGAACTAGCCCCAAAGATTGCTTTGGTCAATCCATATCTAACTCCTTATATTCGCGGTTCACATGACTTCAATCTAAAGCAATCTGGTTATATCGTTGGCGTTGAACGCCCAACCGATGTATTTGGATGGGTCACTGTTACTCCAGCACTAGAGTATGGTAAGTTCACTGATTATGATGTTGTCGCTGCCAAGATTGGCGTATCTCGTACTTTCTTCAACCACTTGCAGCCTTATGCTGAAGTCGGTTGGTATGATAACAACTTTTCAGCTTCAAAGTACAAGTTCGCTTCTCAAGAGTTTAGCGGCGACATCGTTGCTGTCGCAGGTGTTCGCTGGAACTTCTAATAGTGAACGATATTTAGTCAAATAAGCCGCTAACGCAAGTTAGCGGTTTTTTTGTTGACTTATGCAAAAATTTCTTTTATCATCTTTGCATGAGTGACGACACAAGACTTTTTTTAAATCCAAAAATTTATGTTGCAGATTCTAAATTGCATGGTAGAGGAGTTTTTACAAGCGAAGATCTTTTACCAGATGAAATTATAGAACAATCTCATGTTATTCATCCCGTAAATAAAAGTGCTAATAATTTAGACGATACTTATCGTAAATACTTTTTTGCTTGGCCTTTTTTAAACAAGAATTGGAAAGACTATGTAAACGAATATGGCTTTTTACCCGCCAATTTAATATCTTATCCTGCTTGTGTTTTAGGATTCGGCATGATTTATAATCACGATAGAAAAAGCCCTAATGCAACAGTAAATATCAACACAGAAGAAAATTTTGTTGAATTTCGCGCTGCCCGAAAAATACTTTCTGGCGAAGAGATAACTATCTGTTATAATAAAAATATAGATTTTTAATATGTCTAATATAAATCAAATAACAACTTTATTATTAGATTCTTCATTTATGCCTTATACCTTCCTTACAGGAAGGGCAACTTTTGTTCATTTAATTAAAAATAATATTAAATGTTTTGATGCAAGCGAAAATCTTATAGATAATAATTCAGAATGGTTTTCTAATCAAGGAATTAATTTTTATAAAGATCAACCATTTTTAACTTCTAAAGATAGAATTTGGTTTTTACCGACAACAGCGGTTATTAAAAATTCATTCTTCTCCAAAAGAAAAAGATTGCCACGCACTCTTAGTCTTCAAAAATTATGCATGATTTTTGATTACACTTGTCAAATTTGTCATGAAAGATTTGACAAGAAAGAGATGACCGTGGAACATATATTTCCTCGCTCTAAAGGTGGAACTAAGGAAATTGAAAACATCACCTTGACTTGTGCGAAGTGCAATCAAATGAAGAAAGACTTATATCCATTTTTCGACAATAAAAATTGCGATATCAAATCAGTTCCTATGCCTATTCCTGTTCTTCCTAACAGACCCATCAAGAACCGTGATGAATGGCAAAAATATTTTATATATAAAAAACTATGAACCCATCTGAATTCGAAAGAACAAAGCCAGTTAAAACACATAAAAAAATCAAAGAGTTAGAAAAACTAATTAAAGAAGAGCAGGTAAAAACTGAAAATCTTTATGCAAATCGTATCGCGACTCTTGACACAATGTTAAAAGCTGTGCATGATCTCATGGATACTTTTAAAAAAGGTGAATAGTGAGCTATCTATCGACAAATATACCAACTCAGTTAGGATACTTGGACACATCTTTTCTTACTGATAGTGCGCCTAGAACAACTGGAAATTTTATTCCTGTAGAAATTTTTTCAATTGTATCTATTCCTCGGCGTTGTTTGATGTTCAATGTTATGAGTGAATATGGCGCACAATTCGCAAGAGTGCCTATTCATTATCTTTCTAATAGTGAACAACCCAGTACCAAATATGAGTTAGATTGGCTGCAACTATGGGATAGTTTTAGTTATTATTTTGCAATCCAAAGATTTGAGTATTTAAAAAATGGTAGTGCATATATTTATCTTAAAGATAAGAAAATGCACGTTGGAAAATATCTATTCACAATTGATTGGTGCAATGGTGAAGATTATAATCTAGGTTATTCTGAAATATCTGCTGGACACAAATGCGCTCATATTTTTTGGGGTGAAGGTGGGCAAATGTTCGCTCAACCAAATAACAGAATAGTTTTTAGAGACAGTGGCGCATGGATATCAAATAAACTTCCACCTGAATCAAAAACTTGGAAACCGTTTTCTAAAGAATTTTCCTGTGAAGGTCTGGCTCACAAGTGGACCGCAGGTGACGCTGAATTAATGTATTATGAGTTTCAATCCCAACAATCCGAGACTAAGTAAGCCTGAGTATGGTTGTTATCTTGCCTTATCCGCAAGATCACGCTCAGAAGATCCTCACACTCAAGTAGGCGTTGCCTTATTTGACCAAGAATGGAGAACCGTATCCACTGGCTTTAATGGCTTTGGTCCCGGTTTCATACCTAAAGAAAATATTTTTAAAGATCGTGAAACAAAGTCTTGTTTAATTAATCATGCTGAAATAAATGCTATTTTATATGCATCGCGCCAACCATATTATGCTTGCATGGTTTATAGCCCGTGTGTTCATTGCGCCAAAACAATTGCTGCTTCTAAAATCAAAAGTGTATATTTTATTCAGCAATATATAAAAGGCTCAGATCAACAACCCGATTTAAAGTATGAAGAAATCTTTAAATTCTATGGAATAAACAGTATTCAATTGAATAATAAAAGTATCGGAAAAATCTTGTACTGGATTAAAAAAGATCAAGATTTTTTAGAAGCTCTATATGTTAAACCATAAAAAAATTATTGAAGACTCTGCTGCATTTTTTAATCAAGAGGTTGACAAGGTTATTTTAAAAATCACGACAGCAAAAACCGAAAAAGCTAGATCAAAGTATTTGAAACAATTGATGGCATTAAAAAATAGATTGAGTCTTGAGGTAAAAATGATTGATGAGCTTGGAAATTTCTGAAATGTCCTCTTGACAATCGTATATTTTTCTCTAAGATGGTGGAGCTTAAAGCTTTTATTAGTAAAAATAAATATTATGTGCATGATAATTTTTATGGCCTTTATTTGTGGCATTTTACTAATGAAAAAGTGGGAGCAAAATTAATAATAAAATGAATAGTAATAGTCAGAACAATCAAAATGAATGGAAGAACCGTGAAGTTGGTGCGCTTTGGAAGAAGACAGCAACAAATGGAAAAAGTTCTTATTGTACAGGTTACATCGTTTCAGATGAGCTTGGGACTAAGGTAAAGCAACGTGTTATCATGTTCGCTAACAAGACGAAAAACAATGAAAAGTCTCCTGACTTTATTATTTATTTGTCTAACGAACAAGAGAATGGAGAAGCTAGTGGTGCTTCAACAAAAGCCAAAGCTGCTCCTCCTAAGCGAGTACCGCAGCCAGCTTCCGCTGAAGCTGATGATGATGGCATTCCAATGTGAATAAGTGCAAGCCCTCTGAAATATGAGGGCTTTTTTTATGATAACAAAAATTTCCATAAAAGATAAACACATTTTATTAAAATACGCTCCTTTATTCTGGGAAGAAATTAATGGAGAAGAACTTGCAGGTAAGTTGTGTTTAGAAAGTTTTTCTAATTTTTTAGAAGTAAATTTTAGAAATGAAACCTTAGTTGGATGGTTTCACGAAGAAAATAAAAAAATTCAAGGCGGTATACTGTTTTCAATAGTGAACGACGTATTCACAAATAAGTTGTTACTAAAAGAAATATTCTGGTTTATTTTGCCAGATCAAAGAAATTCTTTAGCAGCTTATAAATTAATAAAACAAGCGGAAAAATTTGCAACAGAAAACAATATCAACTCAATTTTTATGGCTCACATGGCAAATCCTAACCCAGAAAAGCTATCAAAATTCTATAAAAAAATAGGATATAATTTTATTCAAGCTGAATACGCAAAAAAAATCTCTTGACAGACCTCTATAATCGTGCAAAACTTACGCGATGACTAAACTTGGTCTAGTTTGTATTTCTGAAATGCTGCGGGATAAAAATCCTGATTTGGCTTTCAAAACCATGACTCGCACTCAGTTCTTGAAAAAGAATAGAGACGAATCTATTGCAGAGCTTTCTCGCCGTATTTCTCACAACCTTACGGTTACGATTGAAACTCTGAAACATTGTAAAGAAGTTGGCATCAAACACTATCGTTTGTCATGCAAACTATTTCCTTTGGTTACCGATCCCACTCTTAAGATTCAAGTCGATCTGCTTCCTTATTGGAACATCATTGAACAAAAGTTGATGGAAGTCGGTCGAGTTTCGCGTGAACTAAATATCACAATGTCGATTCATCCTGATCAGTTTGTGGTTCTTGGTTCTGACTCGGATGATGTTTGCAATAAATCTATTGCTGAATTAAATTTTCATGCTTGGGTGCTTGATCAAATGAAGATACCGCAATCGCATCTATGCCCAATTAATATTCATCCTAGCTTGTCTAATTTTGAATCTGCCGAAAAGTTTGTAGACAAATTTGTTCGTAACTTTTTCCGCTGTGATATGGGAGTGCGAAATCGTTTAGTTTTAGAAAACGAAGATAAAGGATTTTGGAATTGCACTAATCTTCACGATTATTTTCATAATTACATGAAACAGATTTATGGCTTTTATTTTCCATTGACTTATGATAATCTGCATGATACTGCTAATCCAAGTATTTTGCCAGACGGTTCTGCGGTTCCATTCGAAAAGAACTTTATGAAATTCTTTCAGACTTGGGATGTTCCTCCAGTATTTCATTGGTCTGAAGCTGAAACTGGCACTAAGCGCAATCACTCTAAGAATTTAACCGTTCCTCCTCCTGACATGGGATTAGATATCACTTGGGAAATCGAAGTCAAAGGTAAAGACAAAGCTTTTGTGCATTTCATTAAGCGTTTTCCTAATTGAAAAAAGCTAAGCTCATATATATTATTAATACATGAAGCATGTAACAATCAAGATTGGGGACAAAGACCTTGAAGTATTGAAAGATATTTTCAAGAACGAGGCTGATTTCAAGCCTCAAGCTCAACAAGACTTGCTTATTATTGAGATCCTCAAGCAAGTTCTAAATAATCCTAAGAGCGAAATTTTAGACATCGAACTATGAAATTCATTCTCAACATAGATGGAACAAATACTGGTGGTAAGTTTTTGGAAAATTATGTTGGGCAGGAAGTGGATTTAGAATCTTTATATAAAGATATAGATATCAATTCACCGCCGCTTGCTATCCTTAAGACGGAAGACGGCAAACAACATAGTGTACAATTAATAGATGTAAGATTTATTAATGAATTTATTTTTATTAATTGTTTTGTTATTCAACATGATGATAAACACGGCGGCAAAGCTTTGCTAAGATTGAAGCCTGTTTGCGATTTAGAAAAGATCGTTAATCCGTAAATTTAAAGCGAGTATAGCTTAGTGGTAAAGTTCCAGTTTTCCAAACTGGCAATGACGGTTCGATTCCGCCTACTCGCTCCACTTTCATGACTCATAAATTTGCCGTAGTAGTAAATAAAACTTTTTACGATAAAGTTCAGTATAATAATGATTTCTATTTGCGAGTTTTAGTATTAGATGTAATACGCGCATTATCAGATGAAAGCGAAGCTGTAGAAAAATACAGCACAGAAATATTCTACAAATGCGCTAAAAGCATATCAAGTGAAGTAAGAATGTTTGAAGATGAAATGTCGTATATATTTTATCTTGAATTGAGTAGCGGATACCTCGAAAATTTTTTTGAAGAACCTCTTGACGATTTGGAATAACCTGCCATAATCACCCCGCATGAAGATACTTGTTGCTGATCGGGTCGTTGCGACTTCGCACGATTTTCCCACTGTAAACTGCACGATTGACGCTGAAGACATGAGGTACATTTCCTCGCTTCTGCGAAACAATTATTCAAATACGATTCTCGCGACCATTCGTGAGACTTATGCCAATGCTGTCGATGCCAACTTGGAGAACGATTTTCCCGTCCAAGCTATCGACATCAAATCGCCAACTACTTTTGATCAGACTTTTTTTGTTCGTGATTATGGAACTGGTTTGAGTCGCGATCAGATTTTTAATCTGTATAGTAAGTTTGGCAAGTCTACCAAGCGTGGTTCCGATCTTTCAATCGGCGGTTTCGGCATTGGTCGATTTGCTCCGCTTTCCTATAAAGATAGTTTTACCATTACTTCTTATCACGAAGGTATCAAGTCTATTTATAGTGTTTATATCTCAGAAGAGAATGACACTAAGATTGACGAGATATTTTGTGAGCCTACCTTGGAAGCAAATGGTATTTGTATTTCTGTAGGTGTTTCGAGCGGCGATATCAACAAGTTCAATCAGGAAATTTCTTCATTCTTTAGTAATTTTGAAGTTCAGCCTCATTTCTTGAATTTGCAAGTTGACATTGCAAAGCCTGAGATTGTTGCTTCTGGTACTAATTGGCAAATTCGCAAATCTGTTAATGGTTATAATCATTATTCAGTTGGTGAGCAGGGTATTGTAATGGGCGGCATTTATTATCCTATCAATCCTGAACTTGTTGATTTCAAGAGTGACGATGATTACGCATGGACTAAGTATCTTAATAAGCTTGTTTTTATTGCTGATATTGGATCTGTTTCGCTGCATCACTCACGCGAAACACTTGAGTACAACAAGACTACTAAAGCTTATTTGAAATCCCGTTATCAAGCTTTCTGCAAAGAATTCACTGACTCTATCAAGAACAAGATCGCGCAATTTGATTGTTTGCGTGATGCTATGAGTTATTATTTTGATATTAAAAATACTTTTCCTCGAAACGCTTTTGACCAACTTCAAAATCAATTTGTTTTCAAGGGTTATAAAATTATTACTTGGAATTTCAATCGTTCTAGTTACGAAGAGAATGATAAAACGATCAGGATTCCTGTTTATGCTAAGAATTATTGCATATCTGGTGATCGTGTAGCTATTTCTAAATGTTATACTGTTGGCAATGATAAAGATACTTATATTGTATTTCATGATTTGCCAGACAATACGAAGGTCGTTCCTCGCGTTTACGAATTAGTTAAAAAATACAAAAACGTAGTCGTTGTTGCTCACGATCAATCAATCATTAGTTCTGCTACTCTTAATGGTGTTGACAAGTTTAAAGAGGTTAATCGATTTGATCTTGTCAAGTCTGGTTACTGCAATCTTAGTGAATTGACTCCAGTAAAGCTTCCTTCTACTAAAAAAGGTTCTGCTAGTTCATATACTCCTAATTATTTTTATAAGGTTGAAGGTTCTGCTTTCCGCTGTTCAACTATTTTCGGTCAAGAAATTAACGATACTTCTATTACTAAGCTTTATTTTCCCATCTCTGATGGAAAGCCTATTAATCAGTATTCACAATTTTACTACGAAAAGAATAAACTTAATAGCCGTTTTTTTAGTGAAATAGTCCTATTATTTAGTACTCCAGTTTATGCAGTATCAAATAATGTAGCTGCGACTACTAAATTTAAAAATCGCGCTGATTTCGTTGATATTATTAAGTATATCCAAGATAAATGGAATGCTTGTTCTGATGAAGTTAAGTCGTTGATTCTTGAATATATTTCTTGCAAGACTGATGACTTATATAATATTATGACTTTTACTGTCATGGTTGCAGATATTAGTACTTGTCAGAAATATGATTATAAACTGAATTTTTGTTCAGAACTTCTTAAGAAAGCAAATATGCTTGAATTCGCTAATTTTATTAAAAAATGGCGGAATGTACTCGAAGTTCTTAAAATTAATATGTCTCACGACAATGAAACTCCAGTTTCTATCTGCGGAAAATATCTAAAACAAGCAACCGAAGAAATTTATAAAAATTATCCAATGCTTAAAATTCACTCCGATCTTTACCATACTGATCGCAATAAAAATGAAGTTGAATTTAAGGCATACATTTCCTTCATCAACCAGCAAAATTCGGTTGACTTTTCGAAAATTTGAGTTAGCATAGTTGAACAGTTAAGGTGTAAAAAATATTATGAACAAGCCAGCATACATTGTCACCAGCAACGCAATCACGGTCATTTGGGAAGGTCAACCGTATACGGTGAATACGGATAATCCCAATTATACTGGATTGAAGAACGCTCTGCTTAATGCAGAATACGACAGTATTGGTCGATTTCTTGATATCAAGAAGCAGATCGAAGACTTCTCGCATAACAGCATTAAGATTGTTTCTGAGAAGGTTTATTACGGCAATTACGAACTGAAGGGTTTTGTAATTGATAAGTTGCTTGAGTTTTTGCGCTCAGGAGCTAAGGACGCTCAACCTATTCTCAATTTTATTGAGAAGCTTATGTTCAATCCTAGCAAGAATAGTGTTGATCAGTTGTACACTTTTCTTTCGTATAAGACTTTGCCGTTGACTGAGACTGGCAATGTTATTGGATATAAAGGCGTTGATGCTGATTATTATTCAAAGCATGGCAACATTAATACTGTTGTCATCACTGGTACTGTAAATAAGAATGGTTGCATTCTTAACAAGATTGGCGAAACTATTGAAGTTGCTCGTAACAGCGTTGATGATAATAAGGACAATCATTGTTCTCATGGCTTGCACATTGGCAGCTATGATTATGCAAAGGATTGGGCTGGTAACGACGGCCATCTTATGATGGTTGAGTTCGATCCTTCTAATGCAGTTAGTGTTCCTACTGATTGCAATTTCCAGAAGCTTCGCGTTTCTAAATACAAGGTCATTGGAGAAGTTCCTTTCGAGCGTATTAAAGAAGAAGAAGCTCCTCTTAATGAGCCATATTACAACACTGATGAAGAAATCAGCGTTGATGATGACGATGATGATTGCGACGAGGATTGTGGTTGCAATATCAATGAAGGCTATGAATATAGTGATGCTACTATTCTTGCCATTAAGAATTACGTTGAGGGTCGCGTTGAAGGTGGAACACCTGCTACCCTCAAGTCCATTCAGTCCCGCCTAAAGGGAACGCATATCACTTGTCAAGAAATCAAGGATATTTGTTTGGATCTAGGATTTACCGTTCATGAAGACGATAACATTGCTTTGTCTAATAGTCTTGTAACTATTGTGACAGTCAGTGAAAAGTCTGACGATCAGTAATATTATAATATGAGTGAAACAGCTACAGTTACAGAGCCAGTTGTCTTGTTGAATGCCATCACTAAGGCAACTCCAGAACAAGTTGACACATTGTGGTCAATTCTAAAGTATAAGGAGATTGGTATTTACCGAAAGATTAAGTGTATGAGTTCCGTTCTTGGACTTAATTTTGATAAGGTTGTTACTGATCTTCCGAAGGATGAAACAGGTCGAATTCTTGATCACAAGACTCGCCATCTAATTCACGACATTCTAATTAAGAATTCCTAAAATGAATAAACGATATATCGTTAGAGACAAGGATGGTACATATCAGTCAGCCTATAATCTTGCGCTAGGAAAAAAGCAAGCGTATGATTGGGCTATGCAATGTGCTAAGTCTGTAAATGGTGTTATCTATTATGTAGAGGGTGACGCTAATAAGGAACAAGAAGTGTTTCGCGCTCCTGATAGTTACCGTCGCAATTAAACAAACAAGGTTTGCGGTCATCCTTAAAACCGCACTTTTTTTATTTTATGGCTCATTTTGTAAAATTGCATCAACTAGATTTGCATCACGATAATAGTATGGCATATACGCCAATTCTTTTTAATATGGACACTGTTGTAAGTATTGAACCGAGTCCTAGCAAGAAGCATAGTATTATTATTACTCGTTGGAATAACAATGGCATTAGAGTGAAAGAAACTCTTGATGATATTTTTAAATTAGCAAATCAATGAACTGCGATTACTGCGGCAAAAAAACCGCTTTCTTAGAAGATCTTAATTATTGTTCTGTTTGTGTAGATTGCCTTGGAGAAATTGAAGAACAAGACGATAGCCCTTTCGATTTAAACCAAAACGATAGAAATCATGACTGATAAAAATACTGAAAAACTCGTTAATAGATTTCCCTCTATTTTTAAAGAGAATTTTTATTTTGAATGCGACGATGGATGGTTTGATATCATCTTTAATCTTTGCAAAGACGTACAACATGAAATTAATAATTCTGGTTGTGAACAAGTTGTCGCACTTCAAGTTAAAGAAAAGTTTGCAGGACTTCGATTTTATGTAAGCGGTGGAAACGAAGTGACCTCCGCTATGATTGATAAGTACGCAAAACTTTCTTCTGAAACTTGTGAAATTACTGGAGGAAAAGGCTATTTGCACGAAAAAAATGGATGGTATAAAACACTATCTATCCAATCCGCTGCACTTCTTGGATTTAACAAGTGCCAATAAAAAGCAAACCCTCCATTACTGGAGGGTTTTTTATTAGTCTTTTTTTGGTGGCTTTGGACCTTTGCGAGGTGGCCCCATCTTCTTGCGATCTTCTGGAGAGATTTTAGACCTTTCTTCTTTATCTAATTTTCCATCTTTATTCGTATCGTACTTTTTTAACATTTCCTCACGAAATTCCTTGGAAATTTCTGGAGGTTTGCGATGATTTCCTCCTTGACCGGGAGGATGTTCTGGTGTACCTTGGGCGTTGAGTGAAACAGTCAACGCGATGATTGTTAATAGATATTTCATATCTATAATAATTGACACGTTAATTTCTAAAATAGATACAACTTTTACCTTTCCTTTACAAAAATTATGAAATTACTTGATTTATTTTGTTGCGCTGGTGGCGCAAGCATGGGTTATCACCGTGCAGGATTTGAAGTGACTGGAGTTGATATTAAAGATCAACCTAGTTATCCTTTTAAATTCATCAAGGGCGATGTCATTGAAATCTTGAAAGATAAAGATTTTCTTAATTCTTTTGATGTTATTCATGCATCACCCCCTTGCCAAGGGTACAGCAAAGCTACAAAGCCTGATTCAATTTACGTTCATTATTCTCAAGGCAAAGACACGCCAAAATTAATACATCCAGTTCGTCAAGCACTTATTGAGACCAAAAAGTATTATATTATTGAAAATGTTGCCGGTGCAAAAGAATATCTCATAGAACCGTTTAGATTAACTGGTTATATGTTTGGTATGCCAATCGAACGAGCGAGATATTTTGAATGTAACTTTCCAGTTGCACCATTAAAAAATATTGCTAAACGTGGATATTCTAAAAAATATGCCGAAGAGAATGGTATTGATTATCGCGACATGAGCGTTACTGGCAAGAGTCGCCGCAAAGGTTCAATCGACGTTTGGCGCAAGGTTATGGATATGCATTGGCCTAAGCGAGGATGGGAATTGACAGAAGCTATTCCACCTGCCTATACTAAATATATCGGTGAACAACTTTTAAAATATAAAAATACACAATGAGTAACTTTGATATTTACGATCAAAAAGATCCTAATTTTATAAAAGATCTTAGAGAAAGCAGAGATGCTGTGATGGTGGCGGCTGAATGGCTTAATAAAAAAGGTTTTCCTGTTGTAATTAAACCTACATTTGAAAGGCCGAAATCATCAGATATGGCAGAATTTGCTGATGATGGAGACTTGGAAATAATGCAAAGAATAGAAGTAAAAAGAAGAAAATCACTTACTTTTACTTCAAAGGAAGATTTTCCTTATGATACTCTAATTATAGATGTCTGTCATACTTACGATAAAGCTAAAATTAAGCCTTATGCATATATTATTTTAAATGAAAAAATGGATTGCGCTTTTATAGCTTATTCAAAAAATCAAAAATTTTGGAAAAAAACTATTAAATCTGACCGCTTCAAAGGAAGAGATAGAGAATTTTATGAATGCCCAATAGAATATGTAAAATTTGTAAAAATTAAAGAGTAATTTTAAAAATTATGAAAGCAATCTTAGAATTCAACCTACCTGAAGATCAAAAACGATTTGAGATGGCTAATCAAGCTATTGATATGTTTTCTGCTATTTGTCATTTTGAAGATAGACTGCGAAGCTATCATAAATTTGGACACGATTTTAAAACAGCAGATGAAGCTATCGAAGCTATTCGCACTCTTTTATATGAAGAAATTAACATTCGACGCATAAATATTCATGACTGACGTACAAAAAGATATAGTTAAACTTACCGAAGAATGGTATGAGCTTATCAGTAGCAATCATCATAAAGATAAAGATTGCCATTGGTACATAGAAACTCGTTGGTCTTATGGTGAAAAACCTGAGTATAGGGTTTTACATAATGGTTATGTTACAGATGATATAGAAATAGCTTGCGACTCTTATGAAACAGCGTTGACAGAGTTGCGAATTATTCTAAAACGAGCCATTGAAAGAGAAAAAGAATTAGAAAAACTACCAAAGCATAATGACTGGTAAATCTAAAGGATTTACTCTTATAGAGATAGTATTGGCGACAGTGATATTATTATCATTGATCGCCGCTCTTGTTATTAACTTTGATTCTTTTAACGCTAACAGATATGAGGAAGCTAGAGAGAATTTAAAAACCTTTCTAATAAATAAACGTCATCAAGCAGCATATCATCAAAAACAATCTGAGCTATCTTTTTCTGAAGATTATACTATAAATTCTATAGAAAATCCTGATGAACTTGCCGCAATAACTAACGATTTAAAAATAATAGAAACATCTGCAACAAAAATCATTTTTTTCCTTGACGGTACAATAGAAGAAAGCTACATTGTCACCAGTTCAAATGATGGAAAAGTAACTAATACTTTTCGTATAAACGTCATTGGAAAAATAGACTACGATAAATAATTTATGTTAAAAATTAAAATCTGGATGCGTGGAACTTTTGAGTATAGCCAAGATACTATTCTCGGTCCAACTGAAGATCAAACTCAAGAGCAATTTGAAGAATCATTCATTGAAAGCGATGAATGTTATTGGGGAGGAGAAGTTTACGAAACGTGTCCATACTTTGATGAACACGGCTGCGATTCTATAGACGTTTATCTTGGAGGCGACAACAATATTAGAAATCAAGAAGAACCAATTTTTACAACCTCAGATTGGACTCAATTTAAATTTGAAGAAGGTGGTGGCTGCAATTATGTTCCCCAAGCTCCAGATAAAGTTGGCGAAGTAAATATTTGGTGGTCCCATGATATGAAATTCAATCATATTTATTATTGGGAGAATGTTACAGAATTTGATCCTAAAAAGATTACAATCCAATACGGAACGAATCAAAAAGATCAAAGATATCTTGAAGAGATTTATTACGATGGCGAACCCCCTGATGATTATCATGATCATGGCGATACGGGCTATGGATATAATGGACCAGAATTTATTTATCATCCAGATCAAAAATTTGCAGAAAACGATGAAGAATAGTCTATAATTATGAGTATGAAATTTACTCGTAAGGGATTCTTCAAATCTATATTCGGTGGCGTTTTAACGGCAGTTGCAGCACCTTCTCTTCTTAAAGCAGAGGAGAAACCTTTAAATGTTAAGACGAATGCCAATATTGGTTTAGGAATATCTAATCCAGCTTTTCCTTTAGTTGTATCTGGCCTGATCTTTCAAGTTGGAGAAAGACAAATACAAATGAGTGGAAATGAAAAAGGCGACTTTCAAATCAAATGGTTAGATGTCAAGGAAAACGAATCCAATACTACTATTGTAATTAGTAAACCAAAAACCGATACTTTTAAGGCGCAATTTAAAAATGACATTCGATAGTCACAAAAAGAAAATAGTAATACTTTCTGATCTTCACAATAACATTGAGAAGTTCAATAAGATTATTCAGCACGAATCGGCAGACATAAACCTTTGTCTCGGCGATTGGTTTGATAGTTTTGTTTTGGACGAGAACGATGATTATAAAAAGACCGCTGATTATTTGATGCGATATCTATCTGCGCCAAATAATTATACTCTTTTTGGCAATCATGATCTGCATTATTTATTCAATAATCATTATACGATGTGTAGTGGTTATGAAGATAGAAAGTATTTTGCTATCGATGAGATTTTAGGATCTGAGCGTCAAAACATAACCAATAAATTCAAATGGCGTTTTTGGGTTGATGGTATCCTTTGTACTCATGCAGGATTATTTCCTGACTATATAGATCCATCTGTCAAAAATAATGAAGACTTGAATCTATTTTTTGTAAAAGAAATAGAACGCGCAAATATTGCTTTACGCACAGATCAAAATCACTGGTTCTATTTTGCTGGTCGTAGTCGAGGTGGCCCTAAGAAGGGTGGAGGAATTGTGTGGTTAGATTTCAAACAAGAGTTTCAGCCTATTGAAGGATTAAAACAAATCGTTGGTCACACTTATCATAAAAATGGTAGAGTTAATCCACACCATTTAGATGGCAACGTGAATCCAGCAGATTGCGACAACCTTTGTATTGACAATGGACTAAATGAGTATATAGTTATCAGCAACGGTAAGTTAGAAATTAAAAAATTTTTAGATATATAATTTATGCCTTTCGAATATCACGCAAAAGTAAATAAAGTAATAGACGGCGACACTATCAATGTCGATCTTGATCTAGGATTTAATGTAGTATTGTCCAATCAAAGTGTACGTCTTCTTGGAATCGACACTCCTGAAAGCCGAACATCCGATAAGGCGGAAAAAGTTTTCGGGACTCTCAGTAAAAATAAAGTCAAAGAATTCATTGACAAATGCGAAGGTCAAATTATCCTACAGACTGTACTAAGTGACAGCGAAGAAAAGTTTGGACGTTTGCTTGGTAAAATTATTAATCCAAAAGATAATACCGTTCTTAATGATTGGTTGATTATTAGTCATTATGCAGTAGCTTACAATGGAGAAAACAAAGATAAAGTCGCGCAAGCTCATTTATCTAATCGTAAATTTTTGATTGACAATAAAGAAGTGTCTATGACTTACACCGAAGCAGGGATAAAGTAAAATGATTAACGATAAAAATGATAATAAAGTTCAGTTGATTGGCTTCTATGGCGATGACAAAGTTCATGCTTGTTCAGCTTGGACTTCTACAAGTAGAGATTTAAATGAAGACAAGATTAATAGAATTCCTAAGCTCCTTAAGATGCTCGCTGATGCGGGGCATCACACTCCATTTGAAAAATCCTCTCTTCACTTTTTAGTTGATACTGATATTGCTAGTCACATTCATATTATAAAACACCGAGTTGGAACATCTGTAAATGGTGAGTCTGCTCGCTACAAAGAAATTAAAGAAGACAAGTATTTAATTCCTAGTGATTGGCCTGAAGATTGGCAGCTTGCATTAGCTAATTATACAGAAGAAGGTAATAGACTTTATCATCAGTGTATTAAGAGTCTATGCGATAGAGGTTTTGATAGAAAGCGAGTAAAAGAATCTGCTCGTTTCTTTAAGAATTATAATTCTCAAATTCAAGCTGATGTAATGTTTAACTGGCGATCTTTCAATCATTTTCTAAGCTTGCGTAATAAGCCTGATGCTCAGAAAGAGATTAGAGAAATTGCCGCCGAGATGTTACGCCTAGTAAAGAATATTGAAGGTAATCCTTTTGAACATACAATCGCCGCATTTGAACTATGATCACTGATTATAATTTATGGCTTGATGACTTTCGTTATCCAAACGATGTTACATGGGTGGCTATTCCAAAAGATCAACATTATTCTGTTGTACGAAACTACAAGGAATTTGTAGATTTAATCAGTCTTAGGGGAGTTCCCAAGTTCGTATGCTATGATCACGATTTAGCGGATTGTGATGATATAAAAGAAATGACTGGCTATGATTGCGCTAAATGGTTGGTAGGTTATTGTTTTGCGAAGAAAATTAAACATCCTCCATATATTGTGCATAGTTTAAATCCTATCGGTAAAAAGAATATTGAATCTTATATAGAAAGTTACAATAAAACATTATGAAGGATAAATTACATATCGTCCCTAAAGGCTGGGGATTTGAAAAATGGATTGTAAATAATGACAAATATTGCGGCAAACTTCTTTATATTATTAAAGATCGCAAATGCAGTTGGCATTATCATAAAATTAAAGATGAAACTTTTTACGTTCAAAGAGGAAAGATAATTCTTTATTTTAGTGATATTCCTAAAGATCCAGAAAAAGCTAATAAGATTATTCTTGGACCGGGAGATCATTATCACATTCCAGTGGGATTGATCCATCAAATGTATGCGTTGGAAGATACCGAACTGTTTGAGTTTAGTACGCAACATTTTGATGAAGATAGTATTAGATTACAAAAAGGAGATTAATTATGTCATATCAATTAGAATTTAATTTCGAAACGCCAGAACAAAAAGAAAAACGCCTTAAAGATTGGCATGATCAAGAAGCCGAGATAGATAAGATGTTTGCAGAAGATGGTAATTATTATACATATAATAAATATGTAGATAAATTTATTGATCTTTTACCTTATCGATTGGGATGGGGTTTCAAAAATAATTGGTATGAATTGCGTTGGTGGGCAAAATGTAAGTATCAGAAATTTCGCTATGGAGTTTCTGACGATGATGTTTTTTCTTTAGAAACTAATATTGCTAAGTTTGTTGTTCCTCGTTTGCAATATCTTAAGAAGGTAGGCAAGATGGGAATTCCAATGAAATTTTTGCCTAATAACTATACTTCTTTGTCAGAAGAAGATCAACAAAAAGCAGAAAAAATCGCCGAAAAAGAAATTGATCGCATCATGGATGAAATTATTTTTGCTTTTGATTACATCATTGATCCTGATAAGTACGCACCTTTCCCACAGTCATCAACTAAATGGGATCTTAAAGATAGAAACTACTTCAACAGAGAGAAAACTATTGAAGAAAAACAAGCTTGGGACGAGTACATGAAAAAATGCGATGAATTGAATAATCGCAAGAAACAAGGTCTACTATTATTTGTGGAAAATATGGATATTTTGTGGATCTAAATGAAATTATTTTTAGCAATTTTGTTGCTTAGTTTGGTATATGTAGTTGGTTGGTATCAGATTCATGGACAATTCTTATCTGAATGGTTCAAGAAATATGAATACTATCTGATATTTATTAGCGTACCATCGACACTAATATCAATTCGCGCCATCAAATTAATTAATGAACATTTCAATGGTTTGATTTGGCCCAACAGAATATTAACTTTTACAATAGGTATAATATTATTTACGTTTTTAACTTCTTTTCATTTTGGTGAAAAATTAAGTTTAAAAACGTTGACATTATTGTGTCTGTGCGGTATTATAGTTACACTTCAAGTGATTTGGAAATGAAATTTACACCTCAACAAATCGAACTTTTAATCAAGACTCGCGATGAAATTAGAGATCTAACCGAAAAACAACATAAGCTATACGATAATCTTGTTAAAGAATTGAACGTAACAGTTTATGCCGAAGATTGGTTGTTTGATTATATTTATAACGAGTGCGGTAGCATTGAAGATTTAGAAGAGAGAATGTAATGGACTTAACTTCAGCAATTATAGGACATCTTATTGCAGATTATCTTCTGCAATTCGATTTCATTGCTGAGAATAAGAAAAAGAAGAGTTTAATTTGCGCCCTACATTGTTTTATATGGGCGACATTGGTTTGTGTAATGGGTGATATATGGAACATTAAAGCATTTAGTGTTCTGTTTATAACACATTATATACAAGACAGATGGCAACTAATTCCTTGGTATATGAAAAAAATTGGGCAAACAAATTTCACCAAACCTCCGTTTGCTCCTTGGTCATTAATTGTTGTTGACAATGTTTGGCACATATTTACTATCTGGATAATCTATAAGTTATGCATCAACCAAATTTTTATTTAACTTTAAATCTTCCAAAAGGTTTTAGTCGTGAAGACGCTGAAAAAATTCAAAAAGATCTCCTTGACTTTCTGGAATCTAAGCGTCATTATGGTGCTAAATATGACGGCAAAGCAGGTATAACTGTCAACGTCATTACCGTATCTACAAATCATGATTGAAAAAGCTATAGAACGCCTTCGCGCATTCAACGATTGGCGCACGGGAAAAGATGAACGCACTATGACTGAAGCTGGAATTGTTCCAGCGCAAATAACTGCGGATATTAAAACTGTCTGCGATGAACTCGAAAAACTAATTTCAATGTATGCAAGTCGTAATTAACGTTCAAGAATTTGGCAACTTTTCTATTAGCAAGAAAGCTATAGAATATATCAACAAAAAGATTAAAAATAAAGAAGATAAAAATTTTGTTGGATGTTATTCATTCGATAATGATAGAGCTAATCCTCTTTTAATTGATGCTGTTAAAAAATTAAAAAAAGAAGCTAATGGCATCTATTCTGACTTAAAAATTGTAGAGATACCAGACGATGTTGAATGGCAAATTTTCGCTGTAAATGGTGAAGAAGTCATAAGAGAGAAACACAGATTTTGGAAATAATTGAAGCCGCGAATATTAAAGAGAGCAGTTGAAACTGCTCACGCTCTATGTCCTACTAATTGGAAGAATGTTAATAATTCTCATGTAGCTTTTCTTGTCAAAAAGAACAAGATAGTAAAAATTGGTTGGAATAGAAAAAGAACTCACCCTGAAATATCTAAACATCCGTATCACGATGGATACGTTGGCACTCATGCCGAATTAGATGTGATTTTAAAATCAGGTCTTGAAGATCTCAACGATCATTCTATGATCGTACTTAGAGTTGATAGAAAAGGACGATTGGCAAACAGTAAACCGTGTCCCGGTTGTTTGAGTCTATTGAAGTCTTACAATGTCGAAGAAGTTTTTTATTCAGATACCGAGGGTAATATTGAAAAATTATCAAATTAACCTTGACTATATCTGAGACTAGAATATCATAACCGTAATGAAGAAAGATTTATACATGAAGAATCCTAACGAGAAGATTGTTATTCAAAGTGATGATTTAAAGTACGATGGAAAGAATATTATTATTCCATCTTACTATGCAGGTATTATTTCTGAATATCTTGCTAACGTAGATTTAAAAAATGCAAATTTTAATGATGCCGATATGCATGATTATTTAGCATTTTGTAGTTTCTTTGAAGCGATCATGGATTATAAGGCCGATAAAGGAGGTAACTAAGATGGGAATGTATGACAGTATAGAATGTAAATGTTTTTTGCCAATGCCAGATGAACCAAAAGGTTATACTGGCTCGCACGGCTTTCAAACTAAAGATTTTGATTGCGCGTTAGATATTTATATCATCGACGAGAACGGTCAATTATTTATTGAACGCCGCGAAACAGAATGGGTGGAAGGAGATCCAAATGCCAAAGGCTTTTTAGATAAAGTGGGGCATATAAAAACTAAAAAGACATGGCTTGAATCTGTAAATAAAACTTGCACAGTACAATTTTATGATTTTTTTAGTTCAAATAATACTGATTATGATTATTGGATTGTATATGATGCTGTATTTATTGACGGTAAAATGAAAGATATTAAACTAACTACTTTTGAAGCTACGCCAAATAGCGAACGCAAAAAAAAGGATATAGAGTTTTATAAAAAAATGCAAGAATGGGACCAGTTTAAAAAAACTCGCCGTTATAAATATTTATTTAATCCATATAATAAGGTTCTTAAATTTATTTGTGATAAAATATACAAGGCTTTGTGCTTTTTATCTAGTAGAATCTGGCGAGTACACAACTTTTTAATGATCAAGTGAAAGAAGAAAAAGACTCTGAGTTTCTTATCTGTGATTGTTACAGTCATGGGCTTCTCGTTGAGAAGTTTGATGATGAAGAATTGTGCTTGAGTTTATTTGAGAGGGGATTGAATGGCAGAACGCTATGTTGGTCAGAAAGATTAAGATGGTGTTGGCAGATACTAAGATATGGAAAACCTTGGTCTGACTTTGTAATACTAAATAGAGAGAATCAGAAAAAGTTAAAAGAATTTTTAAAATGAATTACTTTGTTTCTTCTTTTTTAGAAATTAAAAATACTTCGCGAGGTCTTGGAGTCTTTACTAAGATAGATATATGCGCTGAAGTAATTGTAGAACATTCTCCATTTAGTAGTTGTTGGTCTGCAAAATGGGAAGACACTCCTGAAAATTTAAGAAAAGTTGTATTTTCTCATCCGCAAAATTCTGATAATTATGTAATTGGATTAGGTTATACAGCTATTTATAATCATAATGATAATAACAATGCTATTTGGCTAACTTCTGATGATGGTATTTATATAAAAACATTAAAAAATATAAATGCTGGAGAAGAAATTTTCATTCATTATGGAGACGCTTATTGGTCAGGAGGCTGGCCTAAATATTAATTATGAAATTTAAGAATTTTGAGGGTATTCAATATACAGTTAATTATAACAAACCACACGCAAGATTTCATGCTTCTGGTTTGTGCGATTCTCCTGATACTGATAATCCTCAAATTCTAGTTGATCCAACATTATTAACTCGCCGTCAACTAAATGTGTTAATTGAAGAAGTGTTTCATGCACATCTTTTTGAATTACCTGAAAAGAAAGCTAGAAAGTTTGCCGCCAATTTAGGCAAACTTGTGTATAATAGATTTATAAAGAAATGAATCTTAAAGAATTACTAGGGGACGAAGAAAACTTCGATCCCCTTTTTAAATTACAGTTTCGTAATCATAACATTATTTGTTTTAATAAAAAATTAATGACTTTAAAGCATCCCTTTGAGTGTAATTCTCAAGATGATTCCTGTCGTAATCATGTAATTAAATTTTTAAACGATGAAGGCTATTTAGATCAATGCGAAGACAAAGTGATTATTTTTGATATGTATACAGATTTATACGATGAAAATAGTGAAGAATAATATTTTATTTTTTCACATTTCATCTTATGCTATGTACAATTAGAATATAAGTATGAAAAAGTGTTTATACTGTAACGAATTTATCGATACTGAAAACGATGACTACCAAAAAGTTGGTAAGAAGTTAGTTTGTGTATTCTGCTATGAAGATTATGCAGATGAAATAGACAATAATTTTTCAGACGATGATGAAGATGATTGTCGCGAAGAAGAATAAATAGTGTAATATATAATAGCGCAAATATAAACTGTTCAAACTTTGATCTATTGATTAAAAAACAGTAAGACCCGAAGCGCATCAAGCTTGTGTTTGATATCGGGTCTTTTTTCGTCCCCATCCCTCACTTTTCTCAAAAAATCTTGCGAAGCCCCTTGACAGCACCTAAAAACCTGATAAAGTGGTCGCGTATGGAAAATCCATCACCCAAGATTGGTCGTGGTCGTCCCAAGGGAGCGACCTCCACTGTTGAAATCACGTTGGGCGAGCTTCTCGCGAAGCTCAACAACGATGCGAACGCCACTGTTGTTGTTGGTCGCGTTTGGTACAATAAGTATCAGAACGTGCCTGTAGCTTCAGCGCAAGATGGCGATTCACTTCCTCAAGAGATTCAGAATCAGCTTGACGAAGAGTCTGTTGCAGAGTTCACTATCACCCAGTAATGAACTACTTCGCTGAACTTGTTGGGCAAGAAGAAGTTAAACGCAAGCTTTCATTTTATTTGGAAGCTCATGCTAAGACCGAACTTGTACCGTTTTTGAACTTCGTTGGCGCAAAAGGTTTAGGCAAGACTGCATTTGTTCGCGAATTTGCCAAGAACATTTATAACACCACCGGAGTCAATAAGCCACTACTTGAGCTAAATAGCTCTAGTATTAAATCGGGGAATCAGTTTTTCGAACAAGTTTTTCTGCCCCACATTCAAGATCAAGAAATTATTTGTTTCTTTGATGAAGCGCACTGTCTGCCAAGAGACTTTACTTACGCATTACTTTCTATTCTCTCTACAGAGAAAGATCATGTAATTGATTATAATGCTGGCAAAGCAAATTATATTTTCAATTTTAAGAAGCATCATTTTATATTCGCGACAACTGAATCAGATAAGCTATTTATTCCGTTGCGTGATCGATTGACGACGATTGAATTTGCAGATTATAATACAAATGAATTGAAGGAAATTTTTCAAAAAGCTCTACCAAATATTGAGTTTGATGAAGAAGCTCTATCAATGTTATCTGAAACTTCCCGAGGCAATGCACGTTCTTGTGTGCTTCGCGCTAAGGAGGTTAAGCTGTACGCTGATCGATTTGAGGTCAAGCGTTTCACCAAGGAAGACGCTGAGAAGTTCTTTTTTATTCTTGATATTCTTCCTCATGGGCTAAATAGAATTGAATGGCAGATACTAAATATTCTTCGTAAAGAAGGTAACTGTACTCTTTCTATGCTCGCTGCAAAAACTGGTTTGTCAAGAACCGCGATTCAGCGTGATCACGAATTGTATCTTATTCGTAAAGGATTTATCAGCATTGATAATGTTAGATATATTACGAGTAATGGATGCAAAGTATTAGAACTGGTTAAGAAATAGTGTATAATATTTAAGTGTGCTTCGCAAGCATAGATGCCGATGCAGGGGTTTTGTAAACCTCAGAGCAGAGTTGAAGTCTCTGGCGAAGCTCCACTTTCCCCCTTGACAATCGGCGAAAACATGGTAGATTGTCAACGTTCTTTCAATAATGCGTTCGTAGCTCAACGGTAGAGCATCGGCCTTTTAAGCCGGTGGTTGTGGATTCGAATTCCACCGGACGCACCATTTTTTTCAGTTCTTTTAAATTTTAAGCAGTGGAGTCACTCACAATATAATGTGTGTTATTTTTGTGAGATAGGAATTCGTTCCTCGCTGCTTAATCCTTTTAAGTAAGATAGTAGATTTAATATTTTGATGCGAGTATTAAATTCGAAAGTAATTGGTATTACAATCTTACTTAGTTCTTTTAAAATTTAATATGTAGTAGTTTCTATGGGCCGTTAGCATAATGGTTTGTGCAGCGAACTCATAATTCGTCGGTTGCTGGTTCAAGTCCAGCACGGCCCACAGAGACTATTGCGTATTTATTATAGTCCAATAACTCAACGGTAGAGTAAACTCTTTATAAGGGTGAAGTTGCGGGTTCGAATCCCGCTTGGACTATGATACGGTCCATTCGTCTAGTGGTTAGGACAGTAGGTTTTCAACCTATTAACAAGAGTTCGATTCTCTTATGGACTACCAAATTTTTCCCCCTTGACAGGGGCCATAATCTCTAGTAGATTGTGCGCGTTCTTTAAATGGGTGCATAGACCAGCGGAAGAGTCAACAGACTTAAAATCTGTCAAGCGATGGTTCGAATCCATCTGCACCTACCACTTTTGTTCTTTTACATTTTCTTTTTCAATATGAATCCCCCGGCTTCCAAGAGCGAACCCATGATAACAGACTTGGAAAATCTGTTACGGAATGGTTCTGAGAAAAAGATTACAGCTTAGGAGTCATGACCTAAGCTGTATAAATTTTGCAGCAATGAGGGCAGTCGTCTACATAAGACGTAGTTTGGGGTAGCCAGTGAAAAGCCTCTCGGAAAGGATCTGGTACAAATTGGGGCGGAGATCAAATTAAAAAAATAGTGCTTTTCGAACTATTTGAATTGATTGAAGCGGATGCCTAGTTGGGAACACATCAAACAACTGATCGACCTGATCTGCAAAAAACATACAGTGCGCCCAAGTGATCTTGTTTTGAGTCGCTTTACACTGAGACAACAATGGGCTGAATTTTACTGAAATTTAGTTCTTTTATAATTTTATTCGATGTCAGCAAGCTCATGATGCTGAAGATAGAGTTGATAATTGCAAGTATCAATGTCGTCGTGGAGAGTGAGTGGGTTCATAAAAATCCTTCGTGATTTCCCCCTAAACCAACATCGAATATATTTTTCGCTAGAAGGACAAGGGGCTTCATGCCCCGTTCTGTAAAAAGACTTACTTCTAGTGGGATTTAATTTGACAATACTATAATAGAGTATAAGATAGTTGTAGATTTTACGTTCCCGTAGCTCAGTTGGATTAGAGCAAAAGCCTTCTAAGCTTTCGGTCACAGGTTCGAATCCTGTCGGGAACGCCAATTTAACTCCAGAGTATTTCAACGGTAGAAAAGCGCACTGTTAATGCGCGGGTTGAAGGTTCGAATCCTTCCTCTGGAGCCACTTTTTCAATACATCTTAAATCCACTCAAGTCTACTTCATTAACTTTATATCCACTACTTAATGAAGATATTGTATTATTTACTTCGTTTATATAACTAGGAATATTTGTTGCCAAGCCAGCCATAGCTCCAAGTGTCATATACCAGCCGCCGATCAATACAACTTCATTATTAATAATAGTAGAAACAATATTGCCGCTGTCGCCGCCAATTAATGCTTCGAAATATTGCGCTCTGTTAGGATCTTTTGAAATATTTATTAAGGTATTATTTGATCCGTAAGTAGTATTAAGTAAACCATTTTCTCCAATTAAAGCTTTTCTTTCTTGATCAGAATACAATATTGGAAAATTAATTTTATTTGCGTCAAAGTATTTAAGATAGTTAGCTGGCAATACATTATATATTTTTAGTGAAGCATCGACTTCTCTATCAAGTTCACCAATTAAAATATCAGTATTTGCTACTCGCTTTGTTTTCATGACATTATAAACAAGTGATACATCTTTATTGTTAATAAAGAAAATCATGAATGGCGATTGCGAATAAGGCACATGATTCGCCAACAAAACGTGCTTCTTAGTTATAAGTGTTCCGCCGCCAACTCCACCAAGAGGAACGACAGCAGCGGCATATCCAGTTAGATCAAGACTTTTTGCCCAACAATTAGTATTTCTGGGCCAATTATAAGGATTAGCATAAGGTGTTAATATATTCTTTTCTTTCTTATCTTTAATTAAATTATCGAAGTTAGAAGAAATATGAGAAAATAGATCTAATTTATTTGTGGTTATAGATTTTGGTTTGGGCGCATCATTTAAAGCTTCGTTCTTAGCTTCTGCGATTATTTTTTGAATTAAAATTGTGTGATCTGCGAGTAGTTGTTCTAGGGTTGTCATACATATTTTCTTACACCGAAAAATGCCGCTTGACAAGGGAAAATTTTTCTGCCATCATGTTCGCACGATATGAAAATAGTAATTAATAAAAAATACGGCGGCTTTGGCCTTAGCGAAGAAGCTGTTCTATTATATGGTGATAAAAAAGGGCTTAACATCATAGCCCAACAAGATGAAAAAATAAAAACCATCATTCATTATTATTTAGACGAAAAGAAAGATGGAAATCAATTCGGTGAGTGGGAGATTGAAAGAAATGATCCAGTTCTTGTAGAAGTTGTCGAGCATCTTGGTGATTTAGCAAATGGACGTTATTCTAAATTAAAGGTTGTTGAAGTACCTGATGATATTAAATGGTATATTCACGATTATGATGGCGTAGAAGAAGTGCATGAAGAGCATAGAAAGTGGATTTAATTATGAAATACAGAAAAAAACCTGTAGTTATTGAAGCAACGCAATGGTTCAAGCATGGAGACCATCCAATGGTACAATCTAATTCACCAGATTCAAAAAGTGGATGGATTGCTACATTAGAGGGAGGACATATTGTTTCTCCCGGCGACTATATTATCAAAGGCGTTAAAGGAGAACATTATCCTTGCAAACCTGATATCTTTCATGCTACTTATGAGAAAGTGGAAGAATAATATGGAAAAATTCGATAAATTTATTCACACTGATATACTTGGCAAAAAACATGAAGTAACATACACTGGAACTCGACGCATAGTTAAAGATTGCGAGTTTGAGTTTTTTGTAGATGATAAAGGAGATAGTTGTTTTTTTACTGATACAGAAGTGAAGAAGATGGAAAGGATAGAAGAATGAACGATGTCGCACTCTCTAATCTTTATTCCCATGCTAGTGGAGCTTATAACGAAGCCAAAGACGCACAAGACTTAATAATAATGATGAACGTATTGCATCTTAGACTTGAGCATAATATGGCATATCATAAGATTGCAAAAAGATGTGGTATTAAAGTGAATAAGGTGAAGTTGATTTTATTTAATTATGAATCCAGATCCTAATTTGTGGAGAGAAATCCCTCAAGAAGTCAAGGACGCAGCCCTGCTCCTTGGAAATTATTTCAAGAAACAAGGTATTGACGATTGGGACTTGTATGATGTATCTTCGCGTCAGAATTTCAATGGAGCCTACAACCAAGGGCTAGACACTGCAATCAGCCTCGTTAGTGAGGGCAGCGACATGGAAACTATCATTTGCGGATTAGAAAATAGTAAAAAACAATTCTCAAATGAAGGCGGCGATGGTATTGATTATACAAAGAGTTTTTAAATATGAAATACAAAGTAACATACTACGATTACGATAGCGATAGCTATCTAACAAAAGACCTATATTGGATGGCATCTTACAGAGGATCATTTGATTTTGTTCCTGTTAGTGATGGGCCAAAGGAGAACTGGAAAGGTTTTTCTATAAGTGGTTCTGGAGTCAATGTATTTTACAACGACAAAGGTATGAATATTACTGTGGATGGTTTTCAAGAAATGAAGAGCGGCGGCTATGGTAAAACTACGACTTTTATTCAGGGAGTGATATGAGTAAAGTTATTCTAGTTATGGTTTGCGCTTTAGAAAATAGTAAAAAAAGAATATGAAATACCCAAGTTACTGCTGCCAGAAGTGCGGCGAATTAATTGGATGGATGGGAAGATTTATGTTTCCATTTTTACATAAATGTAAGTGCAAAAAGAAATAAATAAAAAACATGGATAATACCTCAAAGAAAAAAATCTACTGCATCAATATTGATGGTGACTATGGAGAGCTTTGGCTAGGACATGACAAAGAACCATTGGCTCACGTTCACTCAAACGACGCTGATTTCAACGAAGAATATCAAAGATTTATTTTTGATTATCTTGGTGTTGAATTGATTTGCGAAACATTTTATATTAAAAGCGAAAAAACAATGGATAAACTATATGATTCTAGCGGCGATGAAAAGGCAATTGCTAAGATTCTAAAAAAGCAAATTGCTGAGTTGCCTTAATTTATATGAAATATACTCCAGAAAATATCAGACATCTTGCGCCGAATCAAATCTTTGTTTATGGCGCGAACGAGGCGTACATTCATGGTGCTGGTGCTGCTAAACTCGCCATGAAATGGGGCGCGAAGTACGGTGCTGCTGGTTTGGTTGGTCAGACGTATGGCATTCCAACCAAGGATCGTCAAATTTATACGTTGCCGCTTGACAAGATCCAGCTTCATGTTAATACTTTCCTATCGTTGGCATTTACGCATCCTGAGTATGAATTTCTTGTCTCAAAAATCGGCTGCGGACTTGCGGGATATAATCCAAAACAAATTGCGCCACTTTTTTCTACTGTAAAGACTGGTGCATTTGATAATGTAATTTTACCAGAAGAGTTTTATAAATATATTTAATATGAGATATAGAAATAAACAAGACATAGTTTGGGGCGCAATATTTGTTGTTATTATTGGTTTAGTTATTTATTCTTGGATCTTTATTAGAACTAAGAATAATACCATAAAAGTAATAGATAACTGCCAATATATTCAGCAATACAATGGTCATGGATGGAATCTGACCCATAAAGGCAACTGCACCAACGCTATACATTACAGAAAATGAACTTTAAACTATTAATTTTTTTATTGTGTGTCACTTTTTGCTATGCTGCCGCAAATTTGGAGCAGATTAAAGTTTATTTAATTGTTTCCAGCAGAGGTGGAGAATACACTATTGAAAAAATATACCTAAAAAAAGAAAACGCGCAAAAATATTGCGAAATCTTTAAAGACAGTCATAATTATACAATTGAAGAAAGAAATTTAACTGAATAATATGAGTCGCGAATTCATTTATAGAATCAGGAGCATAAAGGAAAAAAAGTATATCATGACTGGCTCTCTCTACGGTGTAGAGGGAGTCGCTCATTTAACTGGATGCTTCAATCGCGCTGAACATATTATTGAAGAATATACTGGTCTCAAAGATATCAATTTAAACAAAATCTTTGAAGGAGATATTCTTGACTTTACTGCCAGATACAAACAAAAAGGCAATGTCCCTGTAATTTATTATGGCGGATCTTTTGGGTGCGTGATTACTGATGATAGTGATTTTAGAGAATTTTGGAATTTAAGTCATATCGTTCAGCAATATTATCCAAAAATAGTTGGCACTATTTACGATAATGAGTAATATGAGAGAACTAAAATTTAGAATCTATTCTTTTGTTTCTAAGTATTTTATTTACTTTGATGTGTACGAAGGAGTGCCTCAAGGTATCGCTGGCGGCGTAAGTGAGCCGCAAGAATATACAGGACTGAAAGACAAAGATGGCAAAGAAATTTATTGCGGCGACATAGTTGAACTACATACAGCAGCAAATGATAAAGCCAAAGATGTTAAAGGTAATCATTGTGGATTGTATGAAATATACTGGGATCGTTGCTACAAATTAAAAACTATAAAACCCAATTGGTTCTTTGTACCAACCTTTGAAGGCCCAGCGGCTGATTATAATATTATGAAAGTTGTCGGCAACATCTTCGAGAACAAGCAACTATTAAATTAACATGAACAGACCAATTAAGTTTAGAGTGTGGGATAAAAGAGAAAACAAAGGAATGCATACTCAGAATATGTTATATGATGCTCAATTACATCATTTCTGGCAAGACTTTGTAGATTATCCCGGTTATGAATTGATGCAATATACCGGATTAACTGATAAAAATGGTAAAGAAATTTACGAGGGGGACATCGTTCAATACAATCAAAATTCTAGTTATGACAATATGGATTTTATTGCCAAATGGAGTGATGACAAACTTGGGTTTATTTTTCAATCTAATTCTGGAGAACAATTAGTTAATCAAACGCCACATCTAAATAGATTTAAGCATCTGGAAGTTGTTGGTAATATCTTTGAGAATCCAGAACTATTAAAAACAATATGAGAGAACTAAAATACCGAGTATATATACCAGAGAATGATAAATTTGTATATTTTGGGCTTAATGACTTTGATTATTCTGATAGATATTTAACTAATGACAAATATCCAATCCAGCAATACACTGGAATGAAAGATAAATACGGCAAACCCATTTACGAAGGCGACGTTATTCGTGGCATATTTGATTTTGGCCCCGCTGGCTTTAAAGAAGAAATACTGCCTGTAACTTGGCACAATGAAAGAGGTTATCAATGGGATTATTGGAGGTTGATGACTATCGAAGTTCTTGGCAACTTGAATGAGTGGCCTTGTCGTAAACCTAAAGCTTTTGATCACAATGGTGAGTGTTTAACTTGTGACGCATGGGCCACAGATTGCCCATTTCTTAAATTTTGCCCTTCTCCTAAATTAACATTAAAATGAAAATAAACATCATAAAAGACGAAAAGAATTTCAGATTTTTATATATTGAACTCTACTTTCCAATCATAGGCAGAGTCAATAAATTCAATGAATGGACTGATCAATATTTTTCTGGATTTAAAATGAGTTTTCCGACAGAAATTTATTATTTAAATGACAAAGAAGATTTTTGGCATTTTGCCTTGACTTTTCTGGGTTTTGGATTCAGACTGGTGAACCAGCATGGGTATTGACTCGACAAAAGCTCCAAGAACACACGCAACTTGGAAAAAAGCTTATGATGCTCAAGAGCTTGCGAAGTTCATGGTCGAGCTTTCTGTGCAACTTGAAGTTGAATTAAATGTTGCTACAGTAAACGAAGCATTTGCAGAAAATAAAGCATATATTCTTGAAAAAGAATTAAAACAAGCACAAGATTGTATCAAGCGATTGGAGCAACTCGCTGAAATACGCCTTGCGTATTTGCAATTACTTGAAAAAAATGTCGATATATTAAAGCCACGCATTGAACAATTAGAATCTTTTGTTAATAGATTTTTAGATCCTGAAGATTTAGGATATGCTGTTAATAAATGTTTGCGTGATGACGCAAGAGAAGCTCTTGGAAGGAGCCGAGTAGAATCGCCAAGTAAGGAGAATAAATTATGAAATCAAGAATTATTATTGGATTTTTATTAATGCTTTCGGCAGGACTTCTTTGGGACTTGACAAAGCTTCATGTTACAGCTTATATTATTGGAAGCATTGGATTTATGTTTTTGACTTTTGGTTTTATGAAGATTAATTTATGAGCAAAAAAATATACAAAAAAGTAATAGATAAGGTCAACAAAATGACCGAAAAAGAAATTAAAGAATCAATTCTTGCCGCCAACCCTCAATTGGAAAAAGATGTCAATCTTGTTAAGCTAACAGATGCTCACCTTTCTGTTATTAATGCTGCGCTTGAGTCTTATTATAGGTTAAAGTCTGGTCAGATTAGCATGGCCCTTGATATTGCTTATGAATATAAATTAACCTACGATCAGAGTCATGCTATTGAAAATATTGTAAAAGTCATTGCTTTGCCAGAACTTGCAAAAAATGGTTGCAGTTATGGTTTTAATTCGCCGCAAATTGGAGATGGCAAAATTGCTTTTGAGATCAGAAAAACTTTTGAAGAAGTTCTTGCGGTGAAGAGAAACGGTGGCTATTATGGCAACACTGTTGATTTTCATGGTCCGCTGAAGGCGAGTGATGAACCATTGCCAGAGGTTGTTAATTTTGTCAATTATATAGATCACAAATTCACCGACAAAGAATCAGATATTATAAATGACTATTATCATTTGAAAGATTTTGAAAAGATGTGGCAATACGTTGATTCTATTACTTCTAAATTGCCGAAAGGTGAAAAGCGAGAAATTGTTCCTAGTTTTAATGGCGTAATCATGAGAATACATAAACCAAGAAAGCCTAGTGATTCAATATGAAATTCTTTATAAGAAATACCATTTTATCTATATGTTGGGGCATTATGTCTGCGGCTATGGGATATAGCATAAAAACAGCGCAAGGAGCAGTTGTTTTTGGTTTGGGCATGGTTATTATTTTAATTTTGGCTGATAGAAATGACGCATGATTCGACAAACAAGAGAACATAGATTTTATGCGTGGCTGCTTAAACATTTGATTTTGCCAAAATGTCTAAGAATGAGGCTAGTTAAAAAAGTAAGTGACACTGCTCAATATTGAATATGAATACAAAATATTTAAGTGTATATCCGCAATGGCATTGTAGAAATGGCGGCGGATTATTTTTGGGAATCAAACTTCAATTTCCAAAGATCATCTATGATATTGAAGCAATCGACAAACATACTTATGCCTGTTTACGCTTGACATTGGGGCTATTAGTGTTTAGCATCAATGTAGATATAAAATACAATCGTATTAAAATGTTACCCCAATGATGACTACAGAACAACAAAATAAATGAATACAAAATATTTAAGTATATATCCTGAATGGCATTGTAAAAGAAACGGAGGAGGATTATATTTAGGACTAAGGATGATGTTTCCCCGAAATATTTGGCGCAATGATGCTTTAGGAATTGATGACACTTATAAAGCAATTACTTTGCAGTTAGGATTGATATTTTTTACTTTGCGGTTTGATTTTAAATACAATTACAAAGATATTCCTTGGCCTAAGCCATTAGATCCTCCAACTACTACTGCCGAGGCAGAAGCAAGACAAAAAAAGTTTGAAGATGGTATCAGGCATATTCAAGGTTAATATTTAAGTGAAAAATAGTTGTAAACATAAAATCCGTGTGCAAGTAAGAATTAGAAAGACTGGCATCGAATCTTCTGAGTGGAGATCTACTTGTGTACATATAGGTGCTATAAATATATGCAAATTGTGCGGCGAAATTAATTATTTTTCAAGTGCCACTACAAACAAAGACAGCAAATATGACTGATAACCGCACATATTATTATGACATCTATGGTAAGATGGAGCCAGACTATGAAAGTATGGCTGCTTACCTATTGGATGAAAGTATATTGTTTGTTGGTTCAGCAATTGACAAATGTGACAAACAAGAATGTACAGGGTTGTTTATTAATATAAATGATTACTTTGCTCCCGCTGCTGATTCTGAACCTGTAACATATAGTGAACTGCCAAAGTTGTATGAGATGTATAAAGAAAAGAAATATGATGGTGTATCTCAATTTGTAGCAGATAAACGAGGTATTCCAAACATTTATTGGAAAGATAAAGGTAGCGCATTTCAGAAAAAACTTGACTTGTTATAAAGTGTGTGGTAAAGTAGAGTTATGACTGCTGATATAAAAAATAAATTTTATAAAGAAATTTACCAAAAACTTGGATCAGGCAGATGTGTTACTATTAATGTTTTTATTAATAATAAATGCATAGAATTAAAAGGAGTGTTTGATATAGATGAACTCAAGTATATCACAGAATTATCAGAAAAATATTTAAAAGATTTGGAAGACACTAAAGCAGAAAACAAATCTGAAGAAGAATGTAACATTTGCGAAGGAAATAAATATTTTGTGAGCTATGACGGATATTATATTCCGTGTCGTAGATGTAATCCTGATGATAAAATTCATTAAAACTGACCTAAATTAAAATGTGTTAAAGTGAAAATAATATGAGCAACAATATTAAAACCTGCCCAAATTGTGACGCATATGAAGTAAAAGGAGAATATCATTCTCTTTTTGGATGCGGTTCTTACTACTCTGATACGCGAAGCGGAACACCTACGATCACAGAGAAGCGAGAAGGTTATAGATTTCACGAAACATTACAGTGCGCTCATAACAGAATCGCAGTCTTAAATATTAGACTGCGTAAAGTTGAAGAATATGTTAAAAAACAAACAGAAGTTCCAGAAGTTCCAAAGAAAACACTAAAAAGTCTTGAGGAACATAATAAACAAGCATATATTAATTTTGCCGCAGTCAATAATCTCAACTCTGGCTTTGCTTGCCCAAAGTGTGGAGAAGAAATGTTTTATTCTAATCCCAATGCCATGTTAGCAACATATCCTCCTAAACGAAGTGTGAATTGCAATAAGTGTAATCATACAGATTATGTCTATTAATTTCTTTAAGCTAATGAACATACTAAACATATTCAAGAAAAAATCTTTGGAACCCGAAACGCCAAAGATCGAAACACTGCTTCCTGAGCAGCACTATGTAAAAATATCATTAGAAGTAGAATATCTATTAGGTAAACAATTGTATATTTACACCACTAATTATACAATAAACGCAGAAAACGAACAGCTTTTCAATGAAAGTAAAGAAAAGCAAGCTAAGGTATTTAATGAGATCATAAAAGACATTCATGAAAAACTAGATGACAAATCTAGTGATTATGTTCGTGTCGGCGAATCAATGCTATTAAAGAAAAGCGATTTTGTAAACGCCAGAATAGTATATAATTACAAAAAGACAAATGAACATCCACGTTCCTGAAGAAATAAAAAAGAAATATCCTCAATATGAGTTTCGTGGCAAACAGCGCGAAATTAATAATAGAATAGTAATTGAAGCATACAATCCTGTCACTGAGCAGACTTTTTATTATTCTTTTGAGGAAGACTTTTTTTGGATGGCTGGGCAGATTCCAGACTATAAGCTGCAAAAGCCTTGAAAAATAAGCTCGCAACCCTGCAAGATCGCCTTGACAACGCCCTGAAAGACGATCATACTGCTCTCCGACAGTTGGAAAAGACTTTGCCGCTGTCTGAAGCTGCTAAAAAAATATTAAATACTTCCTACATGAGAGCTTACCTTGAGTTCAGTTTTATTGATCAGGAAATTGATCATCTCGACAAAATTGGTTTCGGTGCAAAGATTCTTGACGCTT
>Ga0315909_10000222_pt1 | contig 75134 bp, 58 predicted proteins | sample LakEriMetagenome_11_FD_203527 | JGI IMG/M metagenome (GOLD analysis project Ga0315909, IMG submission 203527) | Freshwater fungal communities from buoy surface, Lake Erie, Ohio, United States - Buoy 2 MA125 | ecosystem: Environmental > Aquatic > Freshwater > Lake | place: USA: Lake Erie, Ohio...
CACCAAGAGTTGTTGTGACTAATGGTATGATGATTCCAAATTATTCAAAACCGGATGATTGGGAGAAATTTAATGCATTAGGTGTTACTCAATATGGGCAAATGACTGCAGGTTCTTATATGTATATTGGACCTCAAGGAATTGTTCATGGTACAACTATAACAGTTTTAAATGCTGGAAGAAAAATCTCTAAAAATGGAGAAGGATTAGAAGGTAAATTATTTATTACTGCTGGTTTAGGTGGTATGTCAGGGGCTCAACCTAAAGCGGGGAACATTGCAGGATGTGTTTCTGTTACTGCGGAAGTGAATCCTAAAGCTGCTAATGTTCGTCATTCTCAAGGTTGGGTTGATGAATTGATTGATAATTTAGATGAACTTTGTGTTCGTGTTCGTAAGGCGAAAGAAGGAAAAGAAGTTGTTTCTATTGCCTATGTAGGAAATGTAGTTGATGTTTGGGAACGCTTTGATAAAGAAAATATTTTTGTTGAATTAGGTTCAGATCAAACATCTCTTCATAATCCTTGGGCTGGTGGTTATTATCCTGTTGGGTTAAGTTTTGAAGAGTCAAATTTACTGATGGCTGAAAATCCTGAATTTTTTAAACAAAAAGTTCAAGAGACTTTAGTTCGACATGCAGCTTCAGTTAACAGTCATACAGCAAAAGGAACTTATTTCTTTGATTATGGAAATGCTTTCTTATTGGAAGCTTCAAGAGCAGGAGCTGATATTATGGCTGCAAATGGGATAGATTTTAAATATCCATCTTATGTTCAAGATATATTAGGACCAATGTGTTTTGATTTTGGTTTTGGACCTTTTAGATGGGTGTGTGCTTCAGGAAAACCTGAAGATTTAAAGAAAACAGATGAAATAGCTTGTCAAGTTTTAGAAGAGATGATGAAAAATAGTCCTTCTGAAATTCAACAACAAATGGCAGATAATATTCGTTGGATTAAAGGTGCTCAACAAAACAAATTAGTTGTTGGATCTCAAGCACGTATTTTATATGCGGATGCAGAAGGTCGAATGAAAATTGCTGAAGCATTTAATCAAGCAATCGAAAGAGGGGAAATAGGGCCTGTTGTTTTAGGAAGAGATCATCATGACGTTTCTGGAACAGATTCTCCATATAGAGAAACTTCTAATATCTATGACGGTTCAAGATTTACTGCTGATATGGCTATTCAAAATGTTATTGGAGATAGTTTCAGAGGTGCAACTTGGGTTTCTATCCACAACGGTGGTGGAGTAGGTTGGGGTGAAGTAATCAATGGTGGTTTTGGAATGTTATTGGATGGAACGAAAGAAGCTGACAGAAGACTTAAAATGATGCTCCATTGGGATGTAAACAATGGGATATCGAGAAGAAGTTGGGCTAGAAATGAAGGTGCTATTTTTGCAATTAAGCGTGCAATGGAAGCTGAACCTTTACTGAAAGTGACAATTCCAGAATTAGTAGACGATGAAATAATCGCAGGAATATTTCAAGAAAAATAATTAATTGATTATAAAAATTTAAGAAAGGTGTCTGAGCGAAGTCCGAAATTTCGGACGAAGACACCTTTTTTTTATTCAAAGAAAAATACTTCTCCAGTTTCTACTTCATAATAAGCACCTATAATTGAAATCTTTTCTTCTTTCAATAATTCGCTAATTGATTCACTTCTTTCCTTTATATCACTTATAGTTTGAAGAACACTATGTTTAGCCGTATCGGTAAGAATATTCGGACAGTTCGAATCTGATTTTATTGCTGGTTTAATTTGTTCAACTAATTGAGATAAATGACCATGCTGAATATCATTTAAAGCACCAGTAACAGCACCACAATGACTATGTCCCATCACCACAATTAATTTTGCACTTGAATATCTTACAGTGTATTCAATACTTCCAATTACGTTTTCATCTTCTAAATTACCAGCATTACGAATTACAAAAACATTTCCAATACCTTGGTCAAAAATAATTTCAGGTGGTACACGAGCATCCATACAAGATAGGATTACTGCATGCGCTTCATGTCCTCTCTTTGTTTGTTCAATTTGCTCTAAATAGTTCGTGTTAATAGATTTACCTGCAAGAAAGCGAGCATTTCCATTTTTTAGTTCGTTAAACGATTCTTGTGAAGAGTGTACAATTACTTCACGGTTTTCATTGATCATTTTACTTAAATTTTCTTGATGATAAAAATCAGAATTATAAATGAAGAATTTTTATTTTAAGTTGAATTTTATTCTTTTTTAACAATAAAATGAATGATAATAAACTACATTTACCCATAATCTAAAAATGTAGTTTCATGAACGCAAACATTCCTAATTCAGATAAAAAAAGAGTCGTAATTGTTGGTGGTGGATTTGGTGGTCTTAAACTAGCTCAAGATATTTCCAAAGATTACTTTCAAGTTGTATTAATTGATCGAAATAATTATCATCAATTTCAGCCTTTGTTTTATCAAGTTGCAACAGCAGGTTTAGAGCCAAGTTCAATTGCTTTTCCTTTTCGAAAAATTTTCCATAATGAAAAGCATTTTCATTTTAGATTAGCTGAAGTAAATAATATTCAAGTACAAGCTAAAATCATAGAAACAACTATTGGTGAAATTCAATTTGATTATTTAATTATTGCAACAGGAGCAGATACAAACTTTTTTGGTAATGAACAGATACAGAAGTTTGCAATGCCAATGAAAAGTATTTCTGAAGCATTATCAATAAGAAATGCGTTTTTCCAACGATTAGAAGATGCTGTGAATGCTACTACTGAAGAGGAAAAAGAAAAATGCATGAACATTGTAATTGTTGGTGGTGGACCAACAGGTGTTGAAGTTGCAGGTACTTTAGCTGAAATGCGAAGTTATATTCTACCAAAAGACTATCCAGAAATGGATTTCAAGAAAATGAAAATTGTATTATTGGAAGGTTCTCCAAGAGTTTTGAATGCAATGTCAGATGAATCTTGTGTAAAAGCAAAAGAGTATTTATTGAAATTGGGTGTAGAAGTTCATAACAATACAAATGTTGTTGGTTATGATGGTGGGTATGTTACATTAAAAAATGAAAGCAAAATCCCAACCAAAACATTGATTTGGTCTGCAGGTGTTAAGGGAAATAGTATTTCTGGTTTTGATGAAAGTGTTTATCTTCCAGGAGGTCGATTTGCTGTAGATGAATTCAATCAAATTCTTGGGACGAAAAATATATTTGCACTTGGAGATGTAGCGTGTATGCAATCTGAAAAGTATCCAAAGGGTCATCCTCAAATGGCTCAACCGGCAATTCAACAAGGGAAAAATCTAGCTAAAAATTTAAAAAGAATTGCAGAAAATTCAGATTTGATTCCTTTTGAATATAAAGATTTGGGAAGTATGGCAACTGTTGGAAGAAACAAAGCAGTTGTTGAATTGCCAAACTATAAATTTCAAGGATTTTTTGCTTGGGCAGTTTGGATGGTTGTACATTTAAAATCAATTTTAGGAATTCGAAATCGATTTCTTGTTTTCTTGAACTGGGTTTGGAATTATTTAACGTATAATCTTTCTTTGAGATTGATTATTACGCATAAAAAGAAGTTGCAATAGAGATCTTAGATTTTTAGAAATTAGAAACTAGACTTAATAATTAATGTGTCCATTTTCTAATTTCTAAGTATCTAACTTCTAAATGTATTACTCAGCAATCAAAATATAATTATTCTTCTTTCCTTTTCCTAGAAGAACATATTTCCCATTGATTAAGTCGTTTTCAGAAAGCATAAATCCTTCGTTAACTTTCTCTTTATTAACTGCAATTGCGTTGGCTTTTAATTCTCTTTTAGCTTCTCCATTCGAAGAAATAAAGTTTGATTTTCCAACCAATGCATCAATGATACTCAAACCATCAGCAATTGCTGTTTTTTCAATTCTAGCTTGAGGTACTCCTTCAAATACTGCTAAAAAGTCTTTTTCAGTTAATGACTTTAAATCTTCTGAAGTAGATTTACCAAAAAGAATGTTTGATGCAGTAATTGCTGCTTTTAAAGCTTCTTCACCATGCACACGAGTTGTTACTTCTTCAGCAATTGCTTTTTGTAAAATTCTTAAATGTGGCGTTTCATTGTGTTCAGCTTCAATTTTTTCAACCTCTTCTTTAGAAAGTAATGTGTAGAATCGCACTAATTTTTTAGCATCCTCATCTGAAGCATTTAACCAAAATTGGTAGAACGCATAAGGAGATGTTTTTTCTGGATCTAACCAAACTGTACCAGATTCTGTTTTACCAAATTTTCCACCATCCGACTTAGTTAATAATGGACATGTAAATGCAAATGCATCTCCACCATTTTTTCTTCTAATTAACTCTGTTCCAGTCGTGATATTTCCCCACTGATCAGAACCACCAAATTGTAATTTACAATCGAAATTTTTGTTCAAATGCACAAAATCATTTCCTTGTAATAACTGGTAAGAAAACTCAGTAAATGAAATTCCTGTTTCGATTCTCTTTTTAACAGAATCTTTTGCCATCATGTAGTTCACAGTGATGTGTTTACCAACTTCACGAATAAAATCGATGAATGACATTTCTTTCATCCAATCTAAATTGTTTACTAAAATAGCGGCGTTATTTCCTGTTTTAAACTCTAAAAATTTTTGTAATTGAGCTTTTACACCGTCGATATTTTTTTGTAATGTCTCTTCATCCAATAAATTACGTTCAGCAGATTTACCCGAAGGATCACCAACCATTCCTGTTGCACCACCCACTAAAGCAATTGGTCTATGACCAGCTAATTGAAGGTGCTTCAATAACATAATTGGCAATAAATTTCCAACATGTAAAGAATCTGAAGTTGGATCGAAGCCACAATAACCAGTTGTCATTTCTTTGGCTAATTGTTCTTCCGTTCCAGGCATGATATCTTGAATCATTCCTCTCCATTGTAATTCTTTAATGAAATCTGTAAACATGTTTATTGTATTAATTCAGTTATAATTTTCTATTTAATCTAAACTCAACCAGTCGATTTAGATTATTCTAATATTTTTTTGATGTCTGGTTTGAAATACAATTCAGACTTCATGATTTTCCCATCTTCTCTGTAAATTGCTTTTCCATTTTCATCCAATTTACTCATGTTTGAACGTTGGATTTCTTCAAAAACTTCAGCGATTTTATGTTGCAAACCATGTTTTAAAATAGTCCCGCATAAGATATACAATTGATCACCTAAAGCATCAGCAACCTCAAAAAGATTTCCTTCTTTTGCAGCTTCCAAATACTCATCATTTTCTTCTTGCATCAAACGGTGACGAAGTTCAATCTCGTTGATAGACAAATCAGTTGTAGGTTCATAATTATTTTGAATTCCAAATGCATCATGGAACGTTTCTACAGCTTTAATTGTTTCTGCTAATTTCATTTTTTGTAAATTGGTTATCAAAGTTAAATAATTTAAAAGGGAATACCAATTTTAGGGATAAATAGAAAAAGATTTTGGTATTTTAGCGCTAAATATTATCGGAATCATGATTGAAGCAAAGTTTGGAAAGTTTAAAGAAGAAATGTTTTTAATTCAACAAGATGTTAACGCAGCTTTTTTTGAAAGAGCAATTAACAGAATTGAAGATTTAATTGAACGTTTTCCAGATAGAGCGGAACCATATTATGAAATGGGGCGATTAAGTTATAATTTCTGGAGAAATGATGAAGCTGAAAAAAATTACAGTAAAGCCATCGAAATAGATCCAACTTATTTTCCGACGTACACACAATTTGCATTAATTTTAATAAAAGCAGCAAGATTTGATGAGGCAGAAGCACTTCTAATTAAATCTCAAACAATACAAAGTAGAGAAGATTCAGATATCTATTTTTATTTTGGAATGTTATACCAGCACAAAGGTGAATTGGATAATGCGATTACTTCGTATAAAAAAGCAATCGGTTGTTGTATCAATGAAAGTCAGATTGATTTAAATCTAAAATTCATTCGTGCATGTATTGAGTTAAGAGGGTGGGAATAAATAAAATTTTAGATGATAGATTTTGAATTAATTATATTATCAAAAATCAAAAATCACCCTTAAGTTTTCTATTTTCTTCAGTAATCGCTTTGTTTTTGTTCGCCAATTGGCCACAAGCGGCATCGATATCTTTACCTCGGCTTCTTCTAATATTAACAACCAAATTCTTTCCTTCTAAATAATTAGCAAAGGCATTTACATTTTCGATATCAGCCTGTTGGAAACCAGCATCATCAATCGGATTGTATTCAATGATATTAATTTTACAAGGAACACATTTTGCAAAAGCAGCTAATTCTTGAGCATCTTCCAATTTATCATTGAAATCTTTGAAAATGATGTATTCAAAAGTAACACGTGTACCTGTTTTCTCATAGAAATATTTTAGCGCTTCAGCTAATGTTTCTAAATTATTAGAATCATTAATTTCCATGATTTGACTTCTCTTTTTGTCGTTTGCAGCATGAAGAGAAAGCGCTAAATTGAATTTTACTTGATCATCTCCTAATTGTTTGATCATCTTTGCAATTCCGGCTGTAGAAACTGTAATTCTTCTAGGAGACATTCCTAAACCTTCTTCAGAGGTTAACATTTCACAAGAACGAAGAACATTTTTATAATTTAAAAGAGGTTCGCCCATTCCCATATAGACAATGTTTGTCAAAGGTGTATTGTATCTATTTTCCGATTGATTTTTTAAGTAAACAACTTGATCAACAATTTCGCCAGCGGTCAAATTTCGCATCAATTTCAATTTTCCAGTAGCACAAAATGTACAAGCAAGACTACATCCCACTTGAGAAGAAATACAAGCTGTTGTTCTAGAAGTTGTAGGAATTAATACACCTTCAACAACTTTTCCTTCACCAACAGAAAACGCACATTTGATTGTTTTATCTGAACTGATTTGTTGATCGTCCAATTGAATTGCATCAATGTAAAAATGTTCATTTAAAATATCTCTAAGCGATTTACTTAGATTACTCATTTCGTCAAAAGTAGAAGCGCTTTTTTTCCATAGCCATTCATAAATTTGTTTAGCACGAAATCCTTTTTCGTTATATGTTTCTAACGCTTTTTTAATTTCAGCTAAGGATAAATTTCGAATATTTTCTTTCTTTTGAGACATTGACATTTCTATTGAGCTACAAATTTACAAAAGACTTTGTAAGCAAAGAAATAAAGCAACGTAAAAAGCTAGTTATTTAATTACACTGATTTTTTTTGTGTAAAGTTTTGATTTTGATTGAAAAGTTAAGTAATACATTCCGGTCACAAGGTTTGAACAATCAAAATGAATGGCTTTGTTTTCAAGTTTGTAATTCAGTTCAATTTTTTCTCCAAGTGAATTGGATAAAATCAGTTCTTCTATCGGAAATTCTGATGACAAAATGAATTGATTTTGAACCGGATTTGGGTAAATTGAAAATTCTAAATCCTCTAATTGTTGAACACTTAAATCCAAACATTGATTCGGCATATGATTATCTAACCAAGACAATCTATTTCTCAGCCAATTTTTCAATTCACCAATTTCTTCCAAATAAGTAGCTGGTATTGGAGAAGGATTTGGCCAAATATAAGTACCTAGTATCGGCCAAGTTGCAAAATTTCGATTAACGGCATTTAACATATAATTAGATGTACTATCAATGTAATTAAAAAGATATGTCGTATCTAAGAAAGTTGATCTTAATTCACGGTATCGACAACCTAAATTGTGTTGAAAAATAGTATCTTCAGTCATTAATTTTTTTCACCAAAAGGGTACAAGTAATGGACCACCACAAATATCGTTAAATTCATATGCCCAACCATCAGTTGTGTTTCCATTGCAATAGTCTGCATTTCCAAATGCGATGTCATAATCCCAAACTGGACCAGCCTTTAATTTTCCACCCTTGGATTTTTTATCTTTATGGAGATAAGTGCTAATTCTATAACCATCAACATTTTTTGAGATTTCATTCATAATTAAATAGTCGATAAAACTATTTTCAGAAGCATAATTTCTCCAACCGCCGTTGATAATATTTGTTTGACCATTGAAGAGAGCGTTTTCAAATGTATCAATATATAATTTTATGTAATCTTGTTGGACTGGTAGTATATTTAAATCAGAAGGATAATCGTAAAGAAAATTAATTGTTTCACCATTTCCGTTATTGTAAGGTGCAAAATTTGATTGAAAACTCGAACTTCCAGCACTTCCTGTTGTTTTGTCAATTTTCACAATATACCCTCCTGTTAAATTATCACCAGAAATATCCGTATTCGTCAATTTTGAAATATTGATTCGATTTTTATCTCGTTTTAATTTCTCCATAAAGACATAAACACCTTGGTAGTTATTGTCAATGACCAGCTCTACAAATTGAGTTCGAGGAGCATAGTGACCAAATTGATTAGAAAGATGATAAGCCAATACATTATTCATAAAACTTTTGTCGGTGTAATTGGCACTTAAAATCCAATCACTTTCTCTAGGGAAATAGTTTAAGGCAGTATCTATTGAATTTCCAACTACATCTTGCGTTTCAAAACCATAACTTTTTTTAGGAAACATTTGAGATGAAGAACCTCTAACTTCAATGCCAATGGGTCCATTGAATTTTTCAGTTTGAGATGTCGTATTGATTGCTTGACCATTTTCCCAATATATTTTTAGATTGGCATTTATTTTAGGTTCATCATTTATTAACTGATTGTTGGTGTTGATTTCAATAATAGCTAATTCAGATGAGGTAAAAGGAAGACTAGGCTGTGGAGGATTATTATCGAATGTAATATTCCAATCAATCAAAACTCCTTGGTCTTGAGGGTAATTATCATAAATTCGAAGTGTCCAATTACCATTTGGATCCGATCCATTATTGAGGTTTCCGATATTACCAATTGGTAAATAGGTACCCGTAAAAGGTGCTATTTGTGATTGTATAGGTAAGCTTGCGGACATATTTAAACATGTAGAAGTGAAATTGTCACCATCACCACCAATAGTTTGAAATAAGGGGACAGAAATTCCTGATGGTGAAATCAGCCAGCAATTTAAATCTGAATCATAAGTATGTTGTATTGTAAAACAGACGGTTGATATTCCAAAATTTGCATTGGTTGTGTTTTGTAAACCTGAAACATTTATGCTAAAATCGATAGAAGTTGAGCCATCATCAGGTATTGTATCACCCGAAGCAGAAAATGTTTGAGAATTCAAATTCAAAGAAATAAATCCCAAAAGGAATAGTAATAGATTTTTCATTTTCCGTAATTGTAATCAATTATACGAAAAAAAATGAATATTATTTTATTTGAATACCTCTCGAAGAATAAACGGCGTTTGAATTTAAATTACTCTTATCTAAGCTAAATGAAAATGTACTTCCTAGACCAACTGTACTTCTTACAGAAATTCTTTGACCATGAGATTCGATAATATGCTTAACAATAGATAAACCTAATCCAGATCCGCCTTCATTTCTATTTCTACTTTTTTCAACACGATAGAAACGTTCAAATAATCTCGGAAGATGTGCTTCATCGATTCCAGGACCATTATCAGAAATTTCAACAGTTACCAAATCGTCAACAACATAAAAACGAATAATTGTTGTACCTTTTTCGTTTCCATAAGAGATAGAATTACTGATTAGGTTTGTAAAGACTTGTGCGATTTTGCTGCGGTCACCCAACACTGTAATAGGGCTGTAATCCTTTGTGAATTTAAGTGTTATATTTTTCTCTTGAGCAATGATTTCTAATGAATCAAAAACTTCTTGTGCTAATTCAACTATGTCAAAAGATCTTATTTCCATTTGTAAATCATCCACTTCTAATCGTGTGATTTGATCTAAATCGTCTAAAATATTTGTAATTCTTTCAGTTGCTTTTGAAGCTCTCTCAAGGAAAACGCGATTTACATTTTCATCTTCAATTGCCCCATCTAAAAGAGTTAGAATATATCCTTGAATAGAGAACACCGGAGTTTTTAATTCATGCGCTAAATTCCCTAGGAATTCACGTCTAAATTCTTCTTGAACTTTTAATTTTGATATCTCGTTAATTCTTTCTTCTGACCAAAGTGTTGTTTCTCTAGCTGCATCGGCAATAATATCATCAGATAGTTTAAAACTAAAGTTGTTTTCTTTTGTCATTTTTCCTTTTCGAATAGATCTATAAATAAGTTTAAGTCTATCATTAATGAAATATTTTGTGAAATAGAAAAAAACTAAGTAAGTTGATAAACCTATGAATAGTGGAGCAAGTATAATATACCAAAAAGATAAATCTTTAAAAAATAACTCAAAGAATAAGGTGCTTACAAACGAAAGGAAATATATAATTAAACTTCCTATTATTAATAATACTATTGGTTTTTTGTTTTTCAATCTTCGCTAAATGTATATCCGACACCTTTAATAGTACGAATATAATCATTTCCTAGTTTTTCTCTTAATTTTCTTATGTGTACATCAATGGTTCTTTCACCAACAATTGCTTCATTCCCCCAAACAGTTGACAAAATTTGTTCTCTTGTAAATACATTTCCTGGACGACTAGCAAGCATTTCAAGTAGTTCAAATTCTTTTTTGGGTAGAATAATTTTTATTTCATTAAGTTCTACTAAATATTTATCCCTATTGATTTTTAACAGTGATTGAATTTGATTTGTGTTTGGTTCAATTGATCTTTCTAATCTTCTTAGTAGGGATTGCACTTTACTAACTAATAATCTTGGTCTAATTGGTTTTGTTATATAATCATCAGCACCTGCTTCAAATCCAGCTACTTGTGAATAATCTTCTGATCTTGATGTTAAAAATGCAATAATTGGTTGAGATAGTTGTAAATCTTTTCTTATTAGCTGACATGTTTCAATTCCATCCATAATCGGCATCATAATATCTAATAATATTAATGCAGGACTTATTTGTTTAACCATTTTAATAGCTTCTTCACCATTAGCTGCCGTAAAGACCTTATAGCCTTCTTTTTGAAGGTTATATGATAGAAAGTCTAAAATATCTTTTTCATCATCAACTAACAAAATGGTGTGTCCAATAATATTGTTTTGCATGATTCAATTTATTATTAATGCAATCAAAATTACTCTATAGATATTCATTCAGGGTTACCTAAATCTTATTGTTATATTAATAAATGACCTCAATATTAGCTAAATATTAAGTGTTTTAAAAACTATAACCTGTTGTTTTTTATTTTAATTTTTTTACATCTAAGTATTTGTTTATCAAGTTTTTTTGTGTTTTGTTCTTTTTTGATTATATACTTTTCATGTGTTAATTCTTTAAAAGCGCACTTCACATGAAGTTATTATTAACTTAATATTGAGTTAATCATTCAGTAATTAGTTATAGCAACCTTTGCATCAAAATTTAATTGTAAATGAAAAAGTTGTTTTTAGTATTTATTACTATAATTAGTTTAAATTTATTTTCTCAAGATAAAGCGGAAAATAATAATTTATCAACTATCTATGGAACAGTATATGATAGTGAAAAAAGTGAGCCAATCGTTGGTGCGTTTGTATTTTTAAATGATGGATTACAAAAAACTCAAACGGATTTAGATGGTAAATTTTCGTTTCATAAAATTGAAGTTGGTAAATATAAATTGTTAGTAAAGACAGTAGAATATCCTGATACTGTATTGATTGTTGATGTTAATTCGTATCTGCCGGTTGAAGTTTCAATTTATGTTGAAGCAAAATTCACTGAAATCGGGATTGTACATGTTAAACCTAAAAGAACGTTAGATCAAGAGAAAATTGATTTAATCAAAAAGAATCCAGGAGGAATAGAAATTATTAATCAAGCAGTAATCGCTCGTTCACCAATTACAACTGCTACAGATGTAATTGCTAAAGGAAGTGGTACAAGTGTGCAGGATAATAAATTTGTCGTTGTTCGTGGTTTGAATGATCGTTACAACGCCGCTTTTTTAAATGGTGCTCCATTACCAAGTTCGGAATCAGATCGTAAAGCATTCTCATTTGATATTTTTCCAGCAAATATGTTAGAGTATTTGTCAATTCAAAAAACAGCAACACCAGAACTTTCTGCTGAATTTGCAGGTGGGGTAATTGATATCAAAACAAAAGATGTTCCTGAAGAAAATTTCCAGTCAATGACAATAGGAGGTGGTTATAATACTATAACAACTGGTAAAGAGCAAGTTTATTACAAAGGTGGTAAATATGATTGGTTAGGCATCGATGATGGATCTAGAGCGATTTCATCAGCTATTCCATCAAAGGAAAACTTCCCATTGTTAATGAGTGAACAAGCTGAACTGGCAAAGAAATTTAATACAAGTTGGGGGAGTTATGCTCAGAAATTTGCTCCAAATTTTAATATGCAATACACCATCGGCTTAAATGATACGTTGTTTGGTAAGGAAGTTGGTTTAATTGGTTCATTGACATATAACAAAAAAAATAATTTTAACACAACTACAAGACGATCATATATTGCAAATGAGGCTATTGAAGGGATTGGTTCTCAGTTGGAAACAGATTATTTAGATAATGTTTATTCGACACAAATACTAGCAGGATCAATGTTGAATTTAACCTTAAAGTTTAATCAACATAACAAAGTTTCATTTAAAAATGTTTATAATTTAAATTCTGATAATCGTCTAATAAACAGGACTGGAGAAAGAGATCCACTAGAGTCTAATCCTACATTGATTAAGTCAAATGCTTATTGGTTTACTAGTAACAATATTTATTCAGGTCAATTAATTGGAGAACATTTATCTAAAAATGATAAATTACGATTTGATTGGGTAGGTGGATATAGTGATATTAAACGTTCAATTCCAAATTTGAGAAGATCAATATACACACGTCTAAAATATTTGAATGATCCTTTAGATCCAAATCCTTCGGATACTATATATGTTGCTAATATTTCTCAAACAAATGTTGGTCCAAGTTATGGTGGTGGAATGTTTTTCTCTGAAAATAAAGAAAGTATTGTCAGTTTAAAAGGTAATTTGAGTTATCATCTGGATTCAGTTGCAGGAGTGGCTTCAGAGATTAAAATTGGAGGAATGTATCAGTACCGTGATCGTGATTTTAATGCTCGTCAAATGGGGTATACTCGATATGGTATTTCTGGAGGGAATGTCAATTTTGATAACAACTTATTGTATTTACCTGAAGATTCAATTTTTCAAGCACAAAATATGGGGATGATTAGTACTGGTGTTGGAGGTTTTAAATTAACAGATGGAACCAAACCTACTGATGCTTATATTGCAAACTCAAGTACAACAGCTGGTTTTGTCTCTATGGATAACCGTTTTAGAAAGAAATTTAGATTGCACTGGGGAGCAAGAGCTGAGTATTTTTCACAATATTTAAAAGCAAATATTACAAATGATAGTATTTTGGAGTTAGAAAGTTCATTATTAGATATCTTGCCTTCATTGAATTTTATCTATTCTCATTCACGTAAACAAAATTATCGTTTATCTGCATCTCAGACTTTAAATCGACCTGAGTATAGAGAGTTAGCACCATTTGCTTTTTATGACTTCAATACGAATTTTGTCTTATCTGGTAATCCTGAAATTAAACGATCTAAAATCACAAATTTAGATTTGAAATATGAGTGGTTTCCTGGGAATGGACAATTTTTATCGGGTACGTTCTTTTATAAATATTTTGAGAATCCAATAGAGCAAATCGTAAGAGCGGATGTAACGAATGAAATTTCATACAAAAACGTTCCATATGCAACAAACTATGGTTTCGAAATTGATTTTAAAGGAATTGTAGGTTTGATGTTTCATGCTGATAGTACTTCTTTTGCGAATAGATTTTCTATTTCAAGTAATTTAGCAATTATACGTTCAAATGTTGATGTGTCTAAAAATGTTGGTACACAATATGCTTCTAGACCTTTACAAGGACAATCACCTTATGTCTTTAATGGAAGTTTATCTTACCTAGATGAGGCTCATGATATGACAATGACATTAACATTAAATAATGTTGGTTCACGTATTTATATATTAGGAAGTATCAATCAACCTGATATTTGGGAAAAAAGTAGAACTTTTATAGATTTTCAAATTCAAAAATCTTTTTTCAAAAGTAAATTGGATTTAAAATTAAATTTCCAGAATCTTTTAGCTCAAAATCAATTGTTTTACCAAAACAAATATAATGTTGCAACAGATCCAGCTAAAGGTTTTGATTTAGTTACAAATAGTTTGTTATTAGGAGATAAAAATAACATCAACGGATATGATAAAGATGTTGATGATTTAGTTTGGTCAACGACTTTTGGAAGGACTTTCTCATTTTCTTTAACATATAAGTTCTAATTTGCATAAAAAATATATTATAATTAAGGAGGGCTTTAGTCCTCCTTTTTTTATGTTAACTTTTATATAAAACTCTTAACATTGACTTAACCTATTCTTATTCTTTTGGTAGCCTCAACTTAATCGATTAGTTGCTAAAAATCACAAAATTTGCAGTGTAAAAAATAATTTATAAAGATGAAAATGAAAAAATTTTATTTAACTGCTTTCGTTGCTGCATTGTGTAATATGGCAATGAGTCAGAGCTTTTTTGTACCAACAACATACAGAGGTGCTTTTGCTCCTGCGCCAGAAACGCCATGGACTGATCAATGGACAAATTGGGATCCTCAAAACACCAATTATGGAACTTCTAATGTGAATGTAACTACTAATATTACTAATAATACAACTTGGACTGCAAATAATGTTTACTTATTACAAGGTCAAATTTATGTTCAAAATGGTGCTGTATTAACAATTCAGCCTGGTACTATTGTAATGGGGGATAAAGCAACTACTGGTTCTGGTTTATTTGTTACTCAAGGATCAAAGTTAGTAGCTGCTGGTACAGCTTCTCAACCAATAGTTTTTACATCAAATCAACCAGTGAATCAGAGAGCTCCGGGAGATTGGGGTGGAATTGTTTTACTAGGTAGAAGTAATAGTAACTATCCAAGCGGAATAGCAAATATTGAAGGTATTGCTCCAACGGCAAGCACTCAATTTGGTGGTGGTACATCTCCAGATGTAAATGATAATTCGGGTAAATTAGAGTACGTACGTATTGAATTTGGAGGGTATGTATATCAAACAGATAAAGAAATCAATGGTTTAACATTAGGAGCTGTAGGTAAAGGTACTTCAATTCATCATGTTCAAGTTTCGTTTGCAAATGATGATGCTTTTGAATGGTTTGGAGGTACAGTAGATTGTTCTCATTTAGTTTCGTTCAGAAATTTAGATGATGATTTTGACACAGACAATGGATTTTCAGGAAAAGTTCAATTTGGTTTAGTTGTTAGAGATCCAAACATGGCTGATAATCCTTCAATTTCAACGTCTGAAGGTTTTGAGTCTGATAACAATGCTGCAGGTGGTGTTGAAACTCCTCAAACTAGTGCTATCTTTTCTAATATCACTTTAGTAGGTCCTTTAAGAGGTAATTCTGCAGCAACAGTTGCTAGTGGTTTTAGACGTGGAGCTAGAATTAGAAGAAATTCAGCTTTAAAAATTTACAATAGTATTTTCATGGACTTCTCAAGAGGTCTTCATATTGATGGTGGTGCTTGTGAAAATAATGCTACAAATGGTTCGTTGAAATACAAGAATAACATTAACGCAGGTTACAAACCAAATTTTTCTGTAGAGAAAAATTCAGGTAGTTCATTTGCGATTAAATCTTGGTATGGTTTAAATAACAATGATTCAATTAGTTTATCATCTGGCATTTTGGTTAATCCTTATGGAGATAATAGTGGTGATTTCAAAACAAATTTAGATTTTAGACCAGTTACAGGTTCAGTTGCATTATCAAACTATGCTTTTAATGATTCAGAAATTATATCTTTTGTAATTAACGCTCCTACTACTGCATCAGCAACTATCGAATATTGTGTTGGTGAAACAGCTACTGCTTTAACAGCGACAGCAAAATCAGATTGTACATTAAAATGGTATAACGTTGCAACAGGTGGATCTTCTATTTCTACTCCAACTCCATCAACTGTATCTGCTGGTACAACTACTTATTATGTTTCTCAAGCAAACGCTGCAGGAACTGAAGGTCCAAGAACTTTGATAACAGTTATTGTTCATGCTAACCCAACTGCACCAGTGATTAATGCAAATGGTCCTACTTCTTTATGTACTGGTTCTTCAGTAGATTTGAGTTCAAACCAAGTTTCAAACAATGTTTGGTCAACTAATGCAACTACTCAAACGATTACAGTTAATACTTCAGGTACTTACAGTGTTGTTTATACAGATGCAAATCAATGTTCAGCTACATCAAATACAATTACTATTAACGTAAGTAATGCTCCACTTCCAACTGTTCAAGTTTCTGGTTCATTATCTTTATGTCAAGGTGATTCAGTTGAGTTGACAGCTTCTACTTCTGATTCTTATTTGTGGTCTAATGGGGAAACAACTCAATCAATCTATGTTGATACTGCTGCTACTTATTATGTAACAACAACAAACGCAAATGCTTGTAATGGTGTTGGTCAATCTGCAAACTCTGTTGTTACTGTTGCACCGCAACCAACTGCAGTAGCTACATTTGTAATTACTAATGGAAATACTGTAGCTTTTACTAATACATCTACATATGCAACTTCTTATTCTTGGGATTTTGGTGATTTCAGCTCATCTTCAGCTCCAAGTCCAACACATGTATTCCTTGATTTCAATGATTATACAGTTGTTTTAACTGCAATCAATGGTGGATGTCAAGATACAGCTGTATTTAACCTTACTACATTATCAGTTAAAGAAATTGCAAATGATAATTCTACATTTGTAAGTATCTTCCCTAATCCAATGTCAGAAATGGGAATGATCTTAGTTGATGTTAAAGAATATTCTCCAATTTCAATTGTTATTACTGATAACAAAGGTGCAATTGTAAATGAAGTATTAAATCAAAATTTAGAAGTAGGTAAACATTCATTTTCAGTGGATACTAACAACTTCGAAAATGGTTTATACTATGTAATCGTTAGAACTTCAAAATCTAACAACATTACTAAAATCAATGTGATTAAATAATCGATTCGATTTAAAATACGAAAGCCGTTCCCATGAGTGGGAACGGCTTTTTTTGTATATAATTTTTTTAAAAATTAATATTCAATTTTCCATAAATACAAGCCATGAGCAGCAATTGATGTTGAAGCAGAAGATCTATTCATCTCTTCAAGTATTCTGTTTATTTCGCTTGGCTCTAAGCTTCCTTTTCCTACATCTAATAAAGTACCGACAGTTGCTCTAACCATATTTCTTAAAAAGCGATTAGCTGTTATTTCAAAATAGGCATTTTCTTCATCTACTTTAACCCAAACAGCATTTGTAACAGAACAGATGTTAGTTTTTACATCTGTATGTAATTTCGAAAATGAAGTAAAATCTTTTGTGCCAATTAATAGTTTTGCGGCTTCATTCATTAAATCTAAATCAATTGCATAGGGTATATAAAGGCTTTGATCTTGTTTGAAAGGATCTTTTTTGAAATTGATATAATAACGATAGGTTCTTGCTGTTGCGCTAAATCTTGCATGATCATCTTGCGATACAGGAAAACAATTTTGGACCGCAATTGAAAATGGCAGCATTCGATTCAGTTTCGAAACAATATTTTCAACATTGAAATACTCAGGCAGCTCCACATGAAAAATATAATGATGCGCATGAACGCCAGTGTCTGTTCTACCACAACCTACAATTTCAATCGGTTGATTAGAATTCAATTTACTAAAGCATTTTTCAATTTCTTCCTGAACAGATTTATCTTTCGGTTGACGTTGCCAGCCAGAATATGGAGTTCCATTGTACGAGATTTCGAAATAATACCTTTGCATGTTTGCAAATATAATCAATAGAAATTAGATCGCTGCGCTGTTAAATTTTAGAAGAAAGACTTATGATACCAGATTAATTTTCGGGTCAATTATTAATTTTTAAAATCCAAAATCCAAAATCCAAAATTTCCCTATCCTTTCGCTTGACTTGTTCCAATCAAAAACATCGTTGGATTTTTCTCTAAATCATATGCTTTTTCTCTCCATTCGGAAATAGAATAGGTTTTAACTGATCCTCCAGGAATTGTCAAGTTATGAGCAATACATAATTTCGTTTGATCAGATAATTCGTTTAATAAATCATCTAAAACGTTCATATTTCTAAAAGGAGTGTCCATAAAGATATGCGTAGCACCTGTTCTACGAGTATCTCCTTCGAAATCTTTCATTTTTTTAACTCTGTCTTTACGTTCTTTCGGTAAGTATCCGTGAAATGTAAATTGTTGTCCACTGAAACCACTTCCCATTAATCCTAAAAGAATAGAAGAAGGTCCAACTAATGGTAAGACTTCAACTTCGTGTTCGTGAGCCAAAGCAACCAATTCAGCTCCTGGATCAGCAACACCAGGACAACCCGCGTCTGATATTACAGCCATTGTTTCGCCATTTAAAACAGGCTTTAACATTTTATATAATTCGTCAGTTGGCGTTTTTTTATTTAAAATAAAGAATTTAGAATCATCTATTGGGAATTCGCGATCCATCTTACGAAGTAAACGTCGTGCCATTTTAATGTCTTCTACAGCGAAAAAACGAATGCTAGTTGCAATTGAAATGACATCTGCTGGAATAATATCTGTTACTGATTCACCACCAAGTGTTGAAGGTAACATATAAATTTTTCCTTTTACGATTTCTTCTGTAGACATAATTACTTTTTTAAATGTTTGATTGAAGCTAAAATGACATCTGTCGCCTCATTTAATAAATTATAAACTTCTATGAATCCTTGTTCACCGCCATAATATGGATCAGGAACTTCTAAATCCTTTCCAGGATGAGATTCATTTAATATCAATTTTACTTTTTGAATATCTTCTTCGTTTCGAGCCAATTTAAGGATGTTGGCATAGTTGCTTTTGTCCATCGCATATATTTTGTCGAAAGTATCAAAGTCAGAAACGACAAATTGTCTTCCTTTTAAGTCATCGATTGAATAACCAAACTTTTTTGCTGTTTGTCGCATTCTATGATCAGGTGCTTCTCCAACATGATAGTCAGCTGTTCCTGCAGAATCAACAGTTACATCTAACTGCAAATCGGCTACTTTTTTTCGCAAAAGTCCATCCGCTAATGGCGAACGACAAATGTTTCCTAAACAAACCATCAAAATATTCATGCTGCAAAAGTAAGGAAAGAAAATTAAAGGTTTTGAAACTATTTAGTGATTCGTGGGATTTTCTTTTTAATTGAGAATAATGAATGAAAAAAGCTATGTAATAATGCGTATTTAGATGCTGTTTTTGAGTGTTTTATGAAAATTTGATAAAATATTCGATGAAAAACAACCGTTTAATCAAAGAGAAGTGTGGTTTGCTCATTTAGTGTAAAATTTTAGCATTTTTTGTGCAATGGATCATTAACTAATGATTAAATTAATCGTTATAGAAGAAACAGTTATTCACTAAATACTTTGAGCCATGAGACAGTTAAAAATTATCAAACAAGTTACAAATAGAGAAACTGCTTCTCTTGATAAATACTTACAAGAGATTGGTCGCGAAGATATGATTACAGCTGATGAAGAAGTTCAATTAGCTATAAAAATTAGAAATGGGGATAAGAAAGCTTTAGAACGTTTAACACGTGCTAACTTACGTTTTGTTGTTTCTGTTGCAAAACAATATCAGAATCAAGGAATGACACTTCCTGATTTAATTAATGAAGGTAATATTGGTTTAATTAAAGCTGCTGAGCGTTTTGATGAAACAAGAGGTTTTAAATTTATCTCTTATGCCGTTTGGTGGATTCGTCAATCAATTTTACAGGCCTTAGCTGAGCAAGCAAGAATGGTTCGTTTACCATTAAATAAAATTGGAATTATTAATAAAATAAATAGAGCATATTCTGAGTTAGAACAAAAAAATGAGCGACCACCTTCAGTGGATGAATTAGCTGATTTCTTAGAATGTTCTCCAGAAGATGTTAGACAATCATTATCAAATAGCGGGCGCCACGTTTCAATGGATGCGTCATTAGTTGAGGGAGATGAGTCTAGTTCAAGTATGTATGATTTATTGTCAAATGACAGTATGCCCAATCCAGATAGTGATTTGGAAACTGAATCATTGAAAAAAGATATTGAGCGTTCATTAAGAACGTTGACATCAAGAGAATGTGATGTAGTTCAAATGTATTATGGATTGAATGGAAGATATCCGTTGACATTAGAAGAAATCGGTGAAAAATTTGACTTGACGAGAGAAAGAGTGCGTCAAATAAAAGAAAAAGCAATTAGAAGGTTGAAACACACTTCTCGAAGCCGGATGCTGAAAACATACCTAGGTTAAGCGGGATCAACATCAATTAACAGTCGAATTGACTTATTAACAGGAGCGCTATAAAATGAATCAATTAATTCGTTTATGCGCTCCTTTATTTTTTTCTCAGGGGCATCACGTTCAATTTTTAATTTGATTACTTTAATAAATTGATTGTTCACTCTTGCAACAACTGGAAATTCTGGACCTAATACTCGTTCCTTAAATATTTCACGTAAACTTTTAGCGAATTCATTCGATGCTTGATTCACTAAGTTTTCATCTTTATGTTTTAACGTGAATTCAATTATTTTATAAAAAGGTGGATAGAAATAATTTTTGCGTTCAACAATTTCACTTTCATAAAATCCTTTGTAATCATGAGCGATTACTTTTTGAATCACCCAATTGTCAACATCACCAGTTTGTATAATTACTGATCCACGTTTGTTTTTTCTTCCTGAACGTCCAGCAACTTGCGACATTAATTGATAAGATCGTTCGAATGCTCTAAAATCATTTCGATTTAGCAACATGTCTGCATCCAAAATCCCCACTAAACTTACATTATCAAAATCAAGCCCCTTAGTCACCATTTGAGTTCCGATTAACACATCTACATTTCTATTTTCAAATTCTGAAATAATGTTTTCGTAAGCATTTTTTGAACGAGTAGTATCTAAATCCATTCGTTGAATTCGAATGTTTGGAAAAATTAATGATAAATCATCTTCTATTTTTTCTGTTCCAAATCCTAACATTTTCAAACGATTACTTCCGCAGCATGAACAGGTGCCGACTGGAGGGGTAAGGTAACCGCAATAATGGCATTTTAATGTATTTGTTTGCTTGTGATAAGTTAAAGAAACATCACAGTTTTTACATTTTGGAGTCCAATTACAAATTTCACACATCCATAAAGGTGTGTAACCTCTTCTGTTTTGAAATAAGATGATTTGTTCTTTATTATTCAACGCAAGACGAATATGATCTACCAAGAATGCTGAAAAGTGCGATTGCATACTTTTATTTTTGCGTTCTTTTTTCAAATCAGCACAAAAGATTTCAGGCATTTGAATTCCTCCAAAACGATCACTTAATTCAACTAAACCATATTTGCCATTTTTTGCATTGAAATAAGTTTCCATTGCTGGAGTTGCAGAACCTAATAGTACTTTTGCTTTGTGCATGTGTCCTAAAACAATAGCGCAATCTCTTGCATTGTATCGAGGAGAAGGATCGTATTGCTTGAAAGAACTTTCGTGTTCTTCGTCAACGATAATCAATCCCAAGTCTGCAAATGGAAGAAAAATAGAAGAACGAGCTCCTAGAATTATTCTAAATTGATTAGGATTATTGTTTAATACATGATTCCAAATTTCAACTCGTTCGTTTTGATTGAATTTTGAATGGTAAACGCCAATTAAGTCACCAAAGTAAGAAGATAGACGTGTAATTAATTGAGTTGTTAAGGCAATTTCTGGTAACAGAAAGAGTACTTGTTTTCCTTTTTCTATTTGTTCTTGAATCAATTCAACATAAACTTCCGTTTTACCTGAACCTGTTACACCATGAAGAAGCGTTACTTGTTTGGTTTCAAACGTTGAACGAATTTCATTTAATCCGTTTAATTGAGAATCCGATAATTTTTTAAATTCTTTAACGGAATTATTTTTCTCTTTAAATCTTGATATTTCAAAACGCTCTTGAGTGATGTAACCATTTTTTTCAAGTGTGTTTAATGTAGAGATTGATGCGCCAACACTTTCTAATTGTTTTCGAAGTACAGGTTCAATTTTGCCATTATTGTAATTTCCTTCTCTTATTAAGAGGAGTAGATTTTCTAATTGTTTATGAGTTGACTTTTTCGTTTCTAATTGCTGAATAAGCGACTCTAATTGATCATTGTCAAGGTACTTTTCATTCAGTACAATGTAAATAGCTGTTTTTGGAGTGAATTTATTGTTCAGTTCTTCCAATGTGAAAACAACTTTTTTATCCATCAATACTTTAATAATCGGCTGAATTGTTTTGATGCCGACAATTTCAGAAATTTCTTTTAAGTCGAGTGTTTCTCGAATTTCTAAGGCTTCAACAATTTGATATTGTCGATCATCTAATTGAGAGTAATCATTGTTGTAATCGGGATGAAGAACAATTTTCGTTTCACTTGCTAATTTGAAGTTTGATGGAAGAGCAGCATTCATTACATCTCCAATCGGAGCCATATAATAATCTGAAATCCATTGCCATAATTTAAATTGCTCTTGCTTGATGATAGGTGAATCATCTAATACATGTTCAATATATTTTGCTTGATAATTAGCAGGAATATTTTCGTGAACATTAATTACAATTCCGGTTAATAATTTTGATTTCCCGAATGGAACAACAACCCGAATTCCAGCATATATATAATCATTCATTTCAAACGGTATACGGTATGTAAACAGTTGATGAACTGGAACAGGAAGAATTATATCTGCAAAAAGGGTTTTTCTTTCAGTCATTGCATATTGAAATCACCCTCAAATTTACAAAATAAGAAATGAAAAAACATATTCTAATCCAATTGAACTTCTATTATTGACAATAGAATGTTTCTGCCATGTCATTTGTATGTTGACTGCAAAATTTGTAATCGTAAGTTGTGTAGCTTCCATTACAAAGTTCTTTTGTAGATTTTACATCTAATAATCTGTAATAAGAATCTCCAACTTTTTGAAATGGAATATAATAGGTTACAGTTTGTCTTGATGAAAATAGACCTACAACTTTATTTGCAGTAGAACTAGATGTTAAATTTGTGAATGTTGGTTTACTTTGACTAATTGAACTTGAAGGTTTGTTTACTAAAATATAGTTGTGTAAATCAGCTGAACCACCAGTTAAAACCACTTTTAATGCTTTCAAGTTACGTTTAGTGATTGCAGCATTATTTGTTACGCCATTTTTAATAACTTCATAAAATGTTTGACCATTTAAATTGATGCTCATGTTAGAAGATGTTCCTGCATCGACTTCATCAATGTTCCAAGGAATTGTAATAGAATCATAACTTGTACCAATATATTCGTTTACAATCATGTTAAACTTCGCATTGACAGTAGTAGCAGTTCCTGAATTAATGTTTAATGCAGTTGATCTAAATAGATTATTGTTATCAATTAAAGCTAATTTAAAAGTGTTAGAAGATTGTAATGCTATATCACTAATCAAAGAAGTTTGTCCTGTTACAATAAATTCACTTGCTAATCCTTTGTCAATTGTAACAGTTAATTTGTAAGAATATGCAGGATTCAGAGGAGTTGTTTTCGTGTCGAAATAATATAGCTTTTGTTCAGGAGCATAAAAAACTCCATTTTGATCTTTATTTCCAATAACAGTATCTCTTAAAGTCCAAACTCTATTTGTTCCCAATTCAGATATTTTCGCTTCCACATTCTTGAAGTAGCTAGAATCTGGTATTTTTGCAATATCAATCGAACTACCAGGACCAATAAAAGCTCTATTAATTTTAATATAGTGGATTTGTTCAGATTGATCTAATAAACCGTATATAATAGCTGTTTCCTGAAAATCAGTAGATAGTTCAATTTCTTCATTACATCCAACTAAGGAAATAATCAACGTTAACATTGAAATGATAGAGAAAATATATTTAGTCATAGTGTATGTTCTTTTTCTAGTTTGTCAAATGTATAAAAATAACTTTAATAAAAAATGTTATTCAATAAACAATAGCTACTGTTAAATCAATTTTTAACTCGGTTTAACCCCATAGCTTTCAACATCCATGTAGGAAGGTGTTTTTTAGGGTCTCTATTTTTTAGATTTATGTACCAACCTAATTTTTTTAAAACTGGAACTTTATGAGTTTCAACAAATTCGATTAGCGTTCCATCTTTGTCTTCTATATATGAAAATCTTCCACCAGCTTCACCCATATCAAAAGTGTTTGAACTGTCAACTGTAAATGGGTAACCTTTTGCTTCGCACTCAGATTTCAAAGCTTCCATTCCTTGAATATCGAAACATAAATGTATGAAGCCCCAATCTCCCCAGTATCTGTTTTCAAATATTTTTTTGCAGTCAGTTCTATCGATGGATTGAATTAATTCGATTTGAGTTGGGCCTAATAATTTTGCAAAAGGACCTTTTCGTTCTTCAGGATGAGATAAAAGAACTCGTCTAACTTTATTGTTACCTTCTGGTAAATTTGAAAGATCATTAAATTCTCCAGTAACATCATATTCAACTTTCGAATAACCTAAAATATCTCTGTATAATGAAATTGAATTGTCAATATTACTAACTCCAATCATTGTTCCAGCAACTGCTCCACATTGAGAAGGGTGAATTGTATTTGAAAACCAACCTTTTCCTTCAACTATATTGAAAATGTTTCCATTCGGATCTTTAACAAAAAAATGCTTTTCACCTGAAGGAGTATTAACAACCTCTGAGATTAAATCGGCTCCATTTGTTTTGAAATAATTATAAGTTTCCTGTACGTTTCTTGATTTTATTCTACAAGAATACAAACCATAATCTCCTAATTTAATATCAAAAGAAGCTTTGTTTGTTGGTCTTGAAGTGAATTGCCAGATTTCAAATCCGCCACCACCTTGCATGCTTAAAGCTAAAGTGGCAGTTCTTTTGTGGACTTCATTTCCTGTGTAATCAATCATTAATGGAGCTTCTGCTGCATCTTCAAAAACACGTACATCGATTCCGAAAAATTTACGATACCATTTCCAGATTTCTTGAACGTTTGGAACACCGATTCCCATTTGTTGAATACCACAGATTATTTTTTCCATTTTGATTTTATTTTGTAGCAAATATATAAAATTGAAGTTTAATTTCTAATTAGAAAAAATTAATTATTCTCAAGTCTAATGTCTAGCTTCTAATATCTTATTTCTAAAGGACTATCGAATAGCTCTTTCATTAAAAATCACATAGCCATAGCTCACTTGTAAGCTTAAAGGAGTAGTTTGTTTAGGGAAGTAATTAAGTGTAGCTCTTATCGGGCCGAAAAAAGTATGGTAAATTGCCGATGCCGAAGCAATATATGTTTCACCTTTAAATAAATTTGAATATCCGAATGTTCCATTATCATTCTTAACTAGATATATAAATGGTTGATAGTAATATGCGTCAAATCGAATATCTACTTTACGCTTTATTGTGAAAATCATATTTAAGCCCCCACCGATATGCTGAGGGGAACGATATTCAGGTAAAAAGAATGTTTCAATATCAGGTAGAGGTGAAAAAGAAGACATAGCTAATAAAGAGGCCGTGTAATTGTAAAATAATGATTGTGTATTAAGTACACCTTTGGCATGAACCCCTATGTGAAAAGCAGGTTTACTGATGATGAAGGATTTTAATTCGCCATTTATTGAAAGCCAATGATGATGTTTTCTGGCGTCATATTTTGAAGAGCTCGTACTTCCGCTAATGCTATGTTCTTTACCGTCAACATATTTTATTTTTAATCCAAAAAGATTTCCTTCTGAAGCAAATTGTTTTCTATTTAATGTGTTTTTGACGATTTCCCATGAATATAAATTTCCAGTAAAAAAAGTTTTATCGGTGGTGTCTGTATAAGTGAAATTTGAAGTTTGATAATAATCATCTTCTAAATCAAAAAAACGAACATCAAAAGTGCTTTTTGAAGTATTATCGATTGGGTGGGTAAATTTAACACCATAGTACATTTCGTTTTGAATTAGAAATGAAGGTTTTACTGCTTCGAAAAATGTTGCGAAACTTTTAAAGTAATCCCATCGGTTCAAAACAAAGTAAGGCGCTATTGAGATTGGGTAAGTTGAAGGAACGTCAACAGTAATTTCGGTTTTTGTAGAACCATAAAACTTTCCGAAATACGAGTTGCTTTTAATGTTCAATCCAATTTTACCAACTTTTCGATACGATAATGCTATAAACCCAGTGTTTATTGGTCGTGATGAGAAAATCCCTCCTGCTTCTAATTTAAATTCTTTAGATTTTCTAATTTCCAAATTCATAGAGTAGGTAGAGTCTGTTTTCTTTGCCAGTGTAGGGTAAATAAAATCGACTTGCGGAGAGGAATACAAGCGATAATATCTTTTTTCAATTTTTAATGGACTTACTATTTTTTTTCGATTTGGATTGTATAAAGACCGTTCAGCGTATTTAATTTCTTTATTTTGGTTAGTGTAGGTAGAAATAGATTCAATATTTAGTGGACTTATTTTAGACTTAAACTCTTTTCTTTTCAAATCTAATTCAATCTTCGAAATTCTTCTTTCAACATGATGTTCAATAGAGTCTAAATACAAAAGAGTAGAATTATAACCATCCGTAATTGCTTGTTGAACTTCTTTAAATTCAAAAGTAGATACCGTTGTTTTTGGTTGAATAATAATTCCATATTCACACGGTAATTCAAATGATGAATAGGAAACCAACATATTTGTTAACTGACTGATTAAATCATCTTCTGTTGGCGGTGCTGCATTTGACGAAACATTACTTCCGATAATGAAATCAGGATTAAAATCTTTGTACATAATGTCAGCAGGAAAGTTATTGTACAAACCTCCATCAAAAAGTAAATTTCCATTAATTCGAATGGGACTCAAATAAAATGGAAAAGTCATAGAAGCTCTTACAGCTTGATTTAAATCTCCATTCGAGAAAACGATTGATTTTTTATTCGTAATATCTGAAGCGACACATCTAAAAGGTACAAAGAGGCTATCAAAATTTTTAGAATAAGAAGCACTAACTGTTCCCAGCAATTTCATCATTTCAAAATCCAAATAAGTTGAAGCAACAACATTGGTTGGTAATGATTTTTTTAAGATATTTTTGAGTGTAAAAGTGACATTAAGCAAATCTGCATCATTTTCGTCTTCACGAAGAGAGAAGCGTTGAGAGGCTTTTAATTTTCCATTGGTCATTAGTAAAAATTCATCGCTTAAGACAAATTGCTCAATTTCTTCAGGACTGTAACCAGAAGCGTACATTGAACCAACTAACGCTCCTGCAGATGTTCCTGTTATATAATCAATTGGAATTCCTCGTTCTTCTAAAGCTTTTAAAACACCGATATGTGCTAAGCCAGTAGCACCTCCACCACTTAATACTAATCCAATTCGTTGTTGTGAGAAAACACTTCCCAATTGGAAAAATAGTATAAATAATATTATTATATATCGAAAGTGTGGCTTCAAATTCGTTCTTTTGTACAAAATTAGTAAGATTTTTGAAAGATAAACATTCAGATATGATAAATGGTAACGATAATCTAGGAGATAATATTTTGATAACACTTAAAACCTTGTTTGGTTTTGAGGAGGTTTTAAAAGAAGAATTAAATGAATTGGGTTACAAAGATGTAAAGGTTTTAAATCGTGCTGTTCAAATTGAAGGTACGTGGAAAGATGTTTATTTCTTGAATTTGTTTTCTAGATGTTCGATTTCTATTTTGGTTGAAATTGAAAAATTCTTCATTCGTAACGAAGAAGATTTGTACAAAAAATGTATGAAAATCGATTGGTCAAAATATTTTGATGTCAATAAAACATTTGCAGTGAAAGGTGCTGTTTTTTCTGATTTATTTACGCATACACAATATCCATTTTTAGTTGTTAAGGATGCAATTTGTGATGTTTTCAGGGAGAAAGAAGGAATTAGACCGGATGTAAATATTAAAACACCACAAATTTTATTTGACGTTTATATCAATAAACAAAATGTAATTGTTTCGTTGAATACTAGTGGTGCACCATTGTTTCAAAGAGGTTACAGACAAGCGGTTGGAGATGCTCCTTTGAATGAAGTTGCTGCTGCAGGTTTAATTAGAATGTCAGGTTGGGATAGAAAATCAATGTTTGTTGATCCGTTTTGTGGATCAGGAACGTTATTGATTGAAGCGGCATTATTGGCTTCAGGTATTCCTTCAAATATTGAAAGACAACATTATGCGTTTAAAAACTTCGCTAATTACGATGCGAAAGTTTGGGAGGAAATCTATGAAAATGCACCAAAAAGAGTTTCATCTTTACCTTGTAAAATTGTAGGTTCGGATATCGATTCAGAAATGGTTTTAAAAGCAAGAAGAAATTTAAGCGGCTTGCCAATTGGACGTTTTGTTGAAGTGGAGAATTTATCGTTTGAAGAATTAATCAATCCAGTTGAAGCAGGTGTGATGGTGACAAATCCACCATACGGAGAACGAATGGGTGAGGATATCGAAGAATTATATTCCAAATTAGGTGATTGGATGAAAGCCGAATTGAAAGGTTATACATGTTGGATGATTTCTTCAAGCGAAGAAGGATTCAAAAACGTAGGTTTACGTCCAGAACGAAAAATCAAATTGTTTAATGGAGATTTAGAATGTAGTTTCCGTAAATATTCAATCTACGATGGTTCGAAGAAAGGAAAATACATGAACTTGGAAGAAGGAGAACAAAATTAAGTTCTAATATAAATTGAATAAAAGCCTAATTTGTCTGAAGATGAATTAGGCTTTTTTGTTTTAAGCTAATTGTAGTAACAAAAAAAGAACACACCTTTCGATGAGTTCTTAAATTATAAAAAAACAATTTATTTCTAAACTATTGTTTCATGAAACGTGATTGAGAAATACCTATTTAAGTTGATACAATTACTTGGTAAAGTCCTTTTGGTAAGCTTTCAATTGAAAAAGAAGCTGTATTTTCAACCTGAACCAAAGATCCTAATAAATTGTAACTGATTCCACTTCTGAATTTGCTGTTATTTCAATAGTTGTTGTAGCTGGATTTGGAGCGATTTTAAAACTCTCAATTTCTAATGAATTCATACCTGCAACTTGATTTTAAATTTTTCCAAACGTAGGAGAATTTTAGTTTAACTAGTTGATTCGTTTTAGGAACAGCATTTTTAGTTTAGGAATGGAGTGATTTGGTATTATAAATTACAAAAAAAAAGACGACCTCTCGATCGTCTTTTTAAAATATTTATTTTAGAAAGAATTATCTTTTACTAATCTCAACGTAATTTAAATTCGTTGCTCCAGTGTAGATTTGTCTTGGACGACCGATTGGTTCGTTTCCTTCTGTCATTTCTTTCCATTGAGCAATCCATCCTGGTAGACGTCCGATAGCGAACATTACTGTGAACATTTCAGTTGGGATGTTTAATGCCTTGTAGATGATTCCAGAATAGAAATCTACGTTTGGATATAAATTTCTTGATTTGAAGTACTCGTCTTCTAAAGCAACTTTCTCTAATTTTTTAGCGATTGCTAATAATGGATCGTTAACTCCTAATTTTTCTAAAATTTCATCACAAGCTACTTTAATGATTTTCGCACGTGGATCAAAGTTTTTGTAAACTCTGTGTCCGAATCCCATTAAACGGAATGAATCGTTTTTATCTTTTGCTTTTAATACCCATTTGTCAACATCACCACCATCTTTAGCGATTTTCTCTAACATTTCGATTACCTCTTGGTTAGCACCACCATGTAATGGACCCCATAAAGCTGAGATACCAGCAGAGATAGAAGAATATAAGTTTGATTGAGAAGATCCAACAACTCTTACAGTTGAAGTAGAACAGTTTTGCTCGTGATCAGCATGTAAGATTAATAATTTGTTCAATGCACTAGAAACAACTGGATCAACTTTGTAATCTTCAGTTGGCATTGCAAACATCATGTGTAAGAAGTTTGAACAATAGTCTAAATCATTCTTAGGATACATGAATGGGTGACGCATAGCATTTTTGTATGACCAAGCAGCTAAAGTTGGTAATTTTGCTAATAATCTATGAATAGTTAAATCTTTTGCTTCAGGACTTCTATTTGGGTCTAATGACTCAGGATAGAAAGTAGATAATGAACAAACCATAGAAGCTAATACACCCATTGGATGCGCTTTCGCAGGGTATGCTTCAAAAAATTGTTTCATGTCTTCATGAACCAATGTATGTTTTGTAATGCTATTGTTAAATGAATCTAACTCAGCTTGAGTTGGCAATTTACCATAAATCAATAAATAAGCTACTTCTAAGAAAGATGCTTTTTCAGCTAATTGCTCAATTGGGTAACCTCTGTAATGAAGAATTCCTTCTTCACCATCTAAGAAAGTAATCGCACTAGTACAACTTCCAGTGTTTTTGAAACCTTGGTCAATTGTGATGTATCCAGTTTGCGCTCTTAAAGCACTAATGTCAATTGCTTTTTCATTTTCTGTTCCTTGAATAACAGGAAATTCATATGTCTGTCCGTTTAACTCTAACTTAGCTATTTCACTCATTTATCTTCCTAATTAATGTAATAAATATTTAACTGTCGCCTAAATTAATAAACAATTTCTTTAAAAAAAAGGGTTATTCTAAAACTTTTTAAAAAATTATTTATTTCAAAATATTTAGTTAAAATCTACCTTGATTATAGATTTTTCAAAGTGTAATCCAACAACATTGTATAAAGGTGATTACGAGTGTTGCCACCATAGATACCATGATTCCTATTTGGGTAAATAAACATGTCGAATTGCTTATTTGCTTTTACTAATGAATTGATCATTTCCATTGTGTTCTGATAATGAACATTGTCATCTGCTGAACCATGAATGATAAAGTATTTACCTTTTATATTAGACACAAAATTAATTGGTGAATTATCTTCATAACCTTTCGGGTTTTCTTCTGGTGTTCGCATGAAACGTTCAGTATATATATTATCATAATATTTCCAATTAGTAACCGGTGCAACTGCAATTCCCATTTTAAAGTAATCCGCTCCTTTTGTCATTGCTAAAGAAGTTAAATAGCCACCAAAGCTCCATCCTTGCACACCGATTCTTGACGCATCAACATACCCTAATTTACCAATTTCTTTTGCTGCAGCAATTACATCCTCTACTTCTAATTTTCCAAGTTGTAAATAAGTTGATTTTTTGAATTTAGCACCTCTGTACATTGTTCCTCTTGGATCAACTGCGATTACAATATATCCCTTTTGAGCTAATAATTGATGATACAGATAATCTCCTCCAGCATATGAATCAGTAACAACATTATGACCTGGTCCACCATAGAAGTGCATGTAAACTGGGTATTTTTTCGAAGGATCAAAATTAGCTGGTTTGATCATCCAAGCATTTAATTCTAATTCAGCTCCTTTTATTGTAAAGAATTCCTTTGGAGAAAGTTTATATGTTTGAAGTTTCTCTTTTAATACTTTATTATCTTCTAAAACTTTTAATACTGTTCCACTTGCATCACATAAAGAAATTTCTTCAGGTGAATTAGCAGTCGTATACGTTTTTATAAAGTACTTCATTCCAACTGAAAATTCAGCATCATTCGTTCCTGTTTCTAAACTGATCGCCCCTTTGTTATTTCCTGTAATGTCAATTTTATAAATTCCTTTATAAATAGAACCTTTTTCACAAGAAGAATAATAGATGGTATTAGTCAATTCATTGATACCTAAAAATTCATTTACATCCCAGCTTCCTTTTGTGATTTGAGAAACAGAACCATCAAAGTTTAATTTGTAAATGTGATTATAACCATCATTTTCACTTGTACGAATAATTGATTTTCCATCTGATAAAATCATTAAATTATCATCTATGTCAATATAAGTTTCAGATTTTTCTTCAAAGAAAACAGATGAGGTGATTTTTTTACCTTCCAATTTCACCAAATGATATTTCAAATTGTTTTGGTGACGATTCAGTGTTTGAATTATTAAGTTGTTTTCTTTCGATGACCATTTTAATCTTGGGATGTATTCATATTCTCCTAATACTAAAGGAGTGATTTTGCCATTTTTTACACTAACAATATTTGCAGTTACTTTCGAATTGTCTTGTCCTGCTTTTGGATATTTATATTTATCCAACTCAGGATATAAGTCTTTATAATAGGTCAAGTTAAATTCTTTAACATTTTTCTCATTGAATCTTAAAAAAGCAATATTTTTAGAATCAGGCGACCAGCAATATGCTTTAGTAATAGCAAATTCTTCTTCGTAAACCCAATCAGTTGTTCCGTTGATAATTTTATTATTCTTTCCATCTTTTGTCAATTGTTTCACTTTGCCAGAAGCGATATCTTTCACATAAATATTGTTTTTATGAATAAATGACACTTTTTGTCCGTCTGGTGAATATTCTGCTAATGTTTGAGGGAAATGAAGATTGTCTAAAGCTTGTAATTGCTTTGTTTTTAGATTATATAAATAGTAGATAGCTGTATAGCTGTGTCTATAAATTGAAATAGTTTCTGTTTTGAATAACAATTTTGTTTCGTCTTCATTGAATTCGTACTCATCAATTTGAATCAACTTTCCATCAACTTTCAGATCAGCTAAATTCAATATGATTTCCCCACTTCCATTATAATCTGTAAATGCGTGTTTTGTGATGAAGTAATTTTTATCTTTTTCAGTGATTTTGGTAAAATGTTCTCCATCTTTCATAGAATTAAAACCATCGACAAATTCACGTTTAAATTCAGATGATTTCCAGATTTTTTCTACGGTTAATTCTTGTGCTAATATGCTTTGTAAGCAAAATAGGTTAATTGCAATAAAAAATAGTTTATTCATTTTGTTTGTTTCTTTATTAGAGTGGCTTAAAAATAGAAATAGTTTATTCAACAAAAAGCCAATATTGATAATCTTTTACCAAATGTTAATAATTTGGTAATGGAGAATTAAAAAAAATGCCATATGTTTGCATCGTATTTTTCTATGTCACCCTTGATGCAATTTTTTAATTGAGAAAAAATTGACTGAAACCATAGAAAATGTAACACTACGAAACAACTGATTGATGTTTAAAACTACTTTAGAAACATTGATTTTTATTTTTGTTGAAACTATTACTATTGCTTCGTATAAAAGATACGAAGGTGTTTTCAGTGTTTCGATTTAATAGCAATCCCAATTTTTTATTTAATAATTTGTAATATGAAAAAAACATTACTTTTTGTAGGTGTATTATTATGCTCTGTAAATTTTGCAAAAGCGCAATGTTCAGAATTATTTATTTCTGAGTATGTTGAAGGATGGTCAAATAATAAGGCTATTGAAATTTACAATCCAACGGCACAATCAATAAATTTAGGAAATTACATTGTTGCCCGAGCATCAAATGGAACTGTCTTAGATGCTGTTCAAGTCAAATATGCTGTTCAATTAAGTGGAACTATTGCTCCTTACAGTACTTATGTAGGTGTAGTAGATCTAAGAGATCCTAATGGTTCAGGTCTTACTGATCCAATTTGGGATTCTTTAGAAGTTAAGGGAGATGGTTTTTATTCACCAGTATATACTACTAATAGTACTTTTTATTGGAATGGAAATGATGCGATTTTGTTATTAAAGGGGACGCTTACTGGTTCAGCTACAACAACATTAATTTCAATAAATCCTCCGTTATCAATTGTTGATATTTTTGGTAAGATAGGTGAAGATCCAGGTGTTAATAATGGTTGGACTTCACTTTCTCCGTATACAGGTGCAGGAAAAAGTGTTACAGTAGATCATTCATTAATTAGAAAGCCAAATGTATTAAAAGGTGTTATTGATGATGCAATTGCATATTTTAATCCTCTAGCTGAATATGATTCAATACCGGCCGTTACATACGTTGTTCAAAATGGAGATACAATTAGTAATACTGATTTATCGCCTAAATTATTTGGTAATTGGTTTTCATTAGGGACTCATGAGTGTAATTGTGAACCTGCATCTTTAAAAGAAATTTCAAGTAAATTTAATGTTTCAATTTATCCAAATCCTTCTAAAGGAAGTTTTACTATAAAAGGTATTGCGCAAAATAGCTCTATTGAAGTAATTAATTCTTTAGGAATAGTAATAGCTAAAATTGATGTTTATAATAATGAATTAACTTCATTTGATAATCTTGATAAGGGTGTTTATTTAGTAAGAATCTCAAATGACTTTGACGAGCAATTGATAAGAAAAATAGTAATTGAATAAGGCTACAATAATAAAATGACTCAATTATTTTTTAATTTCCCCAAAAGGCATGAATATTAAAATTATCTTTTTTATTTTATTAACCTTTAGTTTTAAAGGTTACGGCCAAAATTCAACAGTTTCTGGTTCTATAGTGGATGATATATTAAAATCTCCAGTTATTGGAGCTAAAATAGTTTTTAATAAAGATTTTTGGACAAGATCTGATATAGATGGTAAGTTTAACTTGGCTAATATTCCTTATGGAAACTATGAGGTGATTATTGTTAGTGATAATAATGATACTATAAGGGAAAATTTAAAGATTGATCATCCAGAAGTCAACAAGGATTTTATAATTCCTGGAAGCCAAGAAGTTGCTGAAGTTAAAGTTGTCGCAAATGTAGTGACTGATAGGAAAACTCCAATTGCAATATCAAAAATTTCTTCAGAGAAAATATTTGAAGAGTTAGGTTCAAGAGATATTCCAATGTTGTTAAATACTACCCCAGGTGTTTACGCAACTCAAACTGGTGGAGGAGATGGAGATTCAAGATTAAATATCAGAGGTTTTGATCAACGAAATATTGGTGTTTTAATTGATGGAGTACCTGTAAATGATATGGAAAATGGTTGGGTTTATTGGTCTAATTGGTTTGGGTTAGATGCTATTACTTCTACCGTCCAGGTTCAGCGAGGTTTAGGTGTCACTAAATTAGCTATACCTTCAGTTGGTGGGACAATGAACATAGTAACTCAGGGTATTGGAGGACGAAAGGGATTTAAATTTAAACAAGAGTATGGTACAGGTGATTTGTTACGCTCATCATTATCTTATAATTCAGGCTTATTAAAAAATGGTTTTGGTGTAACAGGTTCTTTTTCTTATAAACAAACAAATGGATGGGTATACGGGACTCAATCACAAGGTGAGTTTTATTATTTGAAAATTCAAAAGAAATTGAAGAAACATTTGATTTCTTTATCAGGTTTTATGGCACCTCAAGAACATGGTCAAAGAGCATTCAATCAACCAATTCAATATTGGGATAGTAAATTGGCAAATAAATTAGGAGTAGAAATTGATTCTAATAGCATTTTAGATAGAGGTATAAGGTTTAATCAACATTGGGGTTACATCACGAAAAACGGAAAAAAAGAAGTGTTAAACGAAAGATTTAATTATTTCAATAAGCCTCAGATTACATTAAAGGATTTTTGGACAGTTAATAGTAAATTATCAATTTCGTCAATAGCTTATCTTTCTATTGGAAGAGGAGGAGGGACTAAATTGTCAAATTCAACTATTCAGTACGATTCTTTAGGTTTAATAAATTGGGATGGAATAGTACAAACAAATACTGTTAAAAAAGGATTTGGAGGAGTGATAAAACCAAATACAGATTTAGCTTATAGTCCTACATTATTAAAATCAAATCAGGTTTTGATTTCAAGTGTAAATAATCATTTTTGGACTGGCTTTTTAGGTCAATTTAGTTATGATAGATCAAAAGAATTGAAATTTTCAGGTGGAATTGATTATAGGTTTTATAAAGGGACTCATTATCAGGAAGTATATGACTTATTAGGTGGTGATTATTTTATTTATAATGCAAATCAAAACAATAATTCTAATAAAAAAATGTTACAAAAGGGTGACAAAGTTGCTTTGAATTCTTATAATTCATATAGAGACGCTTTGGAGAATTGGATAGGACTTTTTGGACAGGGAGAATTTGTTAAAGAAAGATGGTCAGTTTTTTTGAATGTTTCATCAGTAGCGAATTCATATAAAGGGGTAGATTATTTCCAAAAGAAAATGTTAAATATTGAAGATACAGTTTTAAGAATTGGAATTGAAGATACCATTATTTATAAAGGTCAGACGTATACTTCTAGTTCAAAAAACTTAGTTGATTATAATACAGGTTGGAAGTGGTTATTAGGAGGTACAGTAAAAGCAGGAGCAAGTTATCAATTAACTGAATATTCAACGATTTTTATAAATGCAGGTTACTTATCAAGAACACCTCAATTTAGTAATGTAATAGACAATAATACAAATACATTTTTTAGAGAGATTGAGAATGAGAAAATATCTGCATTTGAAGGTGGATATTCATATTTGAATAAAAAAATAATATTAAATATAAATGGATATTATACCAATTGGAAAAACAAACCTTTTCCAAATGGAGTTTCACTACCAGATCCAAAGGACCCAACTTCACAGATCTATGTTAATATTAATGGAATGAATGCACTTCATTATGGAGGTGAGATCGATATAGCATATAAAATTTCTAAAAAAATAAGTTCTGAAATGATGGTTTCAATAGGTAATTGGACTTGGCAATCTTCCAAAACTATTACATTACCAGATGTTGATTATACTTTCACTTTTGACGCTAAAGGTGTGCATGTAGGTGATGCCGCACAAACAAGTCTTGCGTTTTCTTTAAGGTATGAACCAATTAAAAAACTATTTATTAAGATTCAAGGTCAATTTTTCGATCGATATTATTCTCAATTTAATCCTTTTACTTTAACAGGAGTAAATGGAGGTAAAGAGGCTTGGAAAATCCCGGCTTATGGATTAGTAAATATTTTTGCTGGTTATAAATTTAATTTTAAAAAAATAGATTTATTATGTAATGGTTCAATTACTAATTTATTGAATCATAGATACATTTCAGATGCTACTAGTAATTATTATGGTAATGGATTTGATGCTCAATCTGCTTCTGTAATGTTTGGAGGAGGGCTTAGATTTAATATCTCATTAGGAGTGCAATTTTAATATAAACAAACAAATAAACTATAAAACAAATGAAAAAAAACTATTACTTATTGATGGTAGCATTCTTGACTAGCTTTTTCGGCTTTAGTCAGGCGGTTTTACCTACAAGCTACAATTTTGTGACTACAACTTTGCCTAATGGTTGGACCGCTTCAAGTACTTTACCAACTTCAGCAATTGCTTATTATACATCTTCAGGTAATCTTGCTCCAGCTTTAAAGTTTGATGGGACTGGAGATAATTTGATAATTAACTTTGCCAGTGCACCTGGAAATTTAACTTATGATATTGCAGGTAATTCATTTTCTGGAGGGACTTTTTTAGTAGAAGAATCAGCGAATGGATCTACTTGGACCACATTACATTCATTTACTTCGTTTGTTACTGATCAAGCATATTCATCAATCACTGATGTCCCAAGTATTTCGACTCGATTCATACGTTTTAATTATTCAAATAAATCTACTGGTAATGTTGGACTTGATAATGTCGCTATCGCTGTAGGAGCAGCAACTCCAGCTCAAGAAATCAATGTGAAAAATGGTTCAACAACGATTGTGAATAATGGAACATTTAATACTTCTTCAGGAGTTGGTGTAATGTCACCAATAACTTTTACTATTGAAAATTTAGGAACAGTTAGTGCATTAACAGTATCAACAGTTACAATTTCAGGTGCGAATGCTAGTGACTACACTTTAGTTTCTCAACCTTCTTCAATAAATGCTTCTAGTTCTTCAGCATTGGAGATAAATTTCACTCCAGGAGCAAGTGGAAGTAGACCTGCAATAATTACTATACCTAGCAATGATGCTGATGAAAATCCTTATGTAATCAATGTTGCGGGTATTGGAGGAGGTTTGGCTACAGAGCCAACTGTTCAGCCAACAAATTTAGTTTTCTCTAATGTTAAAAGTTATAGATTGAATGGGGTATTTACAGCTGCAAGTGGTGTTGATGGATATGTTATTTTAAGAAAAAAAGGATCTCCAATTACAGACGTTCCTGTTGACGGAACGGTTTATATGAGAGGTGATGCAATTGGAAGTTCTCAAGTAGTTTCAAGTGGAACAGCTACAACTTTTAGTCCAAATAATATTGTTGCAAATACAGGTTATTATTTTGCAGTTTTTTCTTATAATGGAACAGGGATTTATCGTAATTATTTAACTACAACACCTTTGACAGCTAATGTTACGACGCTAGCAACTATGATGCCTTCAGGTATGTATAATGGATTGTCAACTTCTAGTTCAACATTTATGACAGATTTGAGTGCTTTAGTGAATCCACATACTTCTCGTTTCTACAGTACTTATGGATCATTAATGGTTTCGTTGTTTGAATCAAGAGATACTTCAAATAATCAAAGAGTTGTTACTTGTGTTTATAGTGGAGAAAATAAAGTATATACAGAACCATTTGATTGGTCAACTCAAGGATTTAGTCGTGAACATTCATACTGTCATAACTGGATGCCTTCAAATCCTGCAGATAGTCCTGAGAGACCTGAATACAGTGATTTCCATCATTTATTCCCGACGAATCAGAATGATGCAAATGCAGTAAGAAGTAATTATCCTTTAGGAGTTGTAGTTACGCAAACATCTTCTTACTTAGGAAGTAAATTTGGATTAGATGCTAATGGAAATCAAGTTTTCGAACCAAGAGATGAGCACAAAGGAGATGTTGCAAGAGCAATTATGTATACAGCTATATGCTACAATGGTGTTGATGGCTTGAATTGGAAATTAAGAAATCCTATTAGTAGTTCAATTGCTTATGGTCAAGATCAAGCAGTATTGAAACAATGGCATTTCCAAGATCCTCCAAGCAATTGGGAGATTTCAAGAAATGATTTTATTGATTCAATTCAACACAATCGTAACCCATTCATTGATAGTATCAATTATGTGTGTTATGTTGATTTTTCTCAAATGACTTACAGGTCTTTAGGTTGTAGCTCATCAGCTAGTTTAGATGAAGAATTAATGACAAACTTTGCAATTTATCCTGTACCTTCAAGAGAAGTTGTTTATGTTCAAGTAAATGGAACGATGATCAATGAATATACTATTTATGATATGCAAGGTAGAGTTGTAACATCTTCTTCAAATTTTGAAAGTAAAGTGTTGACAATTCCAACAAATTCATATAAATCAGGTTCATACATGATTACAGTTACAACTCCTTATGGTAGAGTAACTAAAAAAATGATTATTGACTAATGATTCGTAAATCAATCATATTTTTTATTGGAGCAGGCTTGTTAGCCTGCTCTTCTTATAAACAGTCGTTTGTAAAACCAGAATTAATTGCAGTTAAGAAAAATTCCAATCAGCATATTGATAGTTTAATCTATCCATATAAAGACAGTATGTCAAAAGTAATGGATATTGTAATCGCAAATTCACTTCAAAACTTTGGGACAGCACGCCCATCCATTTCAATGAATAATTGGGTTTCAGATGCTGTCTTTCAAAATCAAATTAGACAAATCAAGAAAAGTGAAGCGGTCATTTGTTTATTTAATGCAGGAGGAATTCGTTCTACTTTTTTGAAAGGTTCAATTACAATCGGAGATATCTTTAAAGTTATGCCTTTTGATAATTCGTTAGTTTGGGTTCAATTGCCAATTTCAAGCAAAAAAGAAATAGAACAATTTTTAACGGCAGGAAAAAGTCAACCTATATCTGGAGGAAAATATGCAAATGGGAATTTAACTATTGATAAGTTGACATCTAAGGATTCATTATTCTGGGTGATTACTTCAGATTATTTATCAAATGGTAATGATGGAATGACTTTTTTTAATTCAAAGAGAAAGATAGAATATACCAATAAATTATTGCGAGATGTGTTAATTGAAGAGGCAAAGTATCAGAAGAATCTTGTTTTTGATTCGATCAACAGAATGAACTTTTAAGTTTTTCATCCAAAATTCAAAATTTATAATCCAAAATCAATTCAATAGATGGAACGTAGAAAATTTATAAAAAATATTGGTCTTTCGGTTGGTACTTTGATGCTTACGCCAAATTTATTTGGACAGGTTCAATCTAAAAATCAATTAAAAAAGATAACAATTCTTCATACGAATGATACGCATTCCAATATTGATTCATTTCCGTCGAATCACCCTCTTTATCCAAATCAAGGAGGTGTCTCCAAGCGATTTGAGCTCATTCAAAAGATTAGAAAAGAGGAAGATAATGTCATTTTGTTAGATGCGGGAGATGTATTTCAAGGCACACCTTATTTTAATCTTTTTGGTGGTGTATTAGAAATGAAAATGATGACTGAATTAGGTTATGATGTAGGAACTCTTGGTAATCATGATTTTGATATCGGAGTGGAAGGTTTTGTTAATGCTCAAAAATATGCGAATTTTCCATTTGTGAATGCGAATTACGATTTTACAAATTCAAAATTAAAGAATCAAATAAAGCCTTACTCAATTGTCCAAAAAGGGAATTTAAAAATCGGTGTATTTGGTATTGGTATTGAATTAAATGGATTAGTTCCCGTAGCTAATTTTGAAGGAGTGGTTTATCAAGATCCAATTCTAATAGCGAACCAAATTGCAAAAGAGTTGAAAAATCAGAAATGCGATTTGATTATTTGTTTATCTCACTTGGGGTTTGAATATCCGACAGACAAAATTTCTGACAAAATTTTAGCTAAAGAAACAGAAAATATTGATATCATAATTGGCGGTCATACCCATACCATTCTAGAAAAACCATTTGTGACTCAAAACAAAAATCAAGAAAATGTAATTATTAATCAAGTTGGTTGGGCAGGATTGTTTTTAGGAAGAATAGATGTTGAAATTCATCAAGAATATAAACTCTTTAAAAACAGTAAAAACAAATTAGAGATTATATAATTTAATAAACCATAAAAAAAGCCGATTCAAAATATATTGAATCGGCTTTTTTATGTTCTTTATTTCTTATAAATGAATCACTTCACCATATGCAGCAGCAGCAGCCTCCATAATTGCTTCTGACATTGTAGGGTGAGGGTGAACAGTTTTAATTAATTCTTCACCAGTTGTCTCTAATTTACGAATAGCTACGATTTCAGCAATCATTTCAGTAACATTTGCACCAATTAAATGTGCACCTAAAACTTCACCGTATTTTGCATCGAAAATCAATTTAACAAATCCGTCTTTTGCTCCAGCAGCACTTGCTTTACCAGATGCAGAGAAAGGGAATTTACCAATTTTAATATCTAATCCTTTTTCTTTCGCTGCTTTCTCAGTTAAACCAACTGAAGCAACTTCTGGAGAACAATATGTACATCCTGGGATGTTACCGTAATCCAATGGCTCTGGATGATGACCTGCAATTTTCTCAACACAGATTATACCTTCTGCTGAAGCAACGTGAGCTAAAGCAGCTGTAGGGATAACGTCACCAATTGCATAGTATCCTGGGATGTTTGTTTGGTAATAATCACCAACTAAAATTCTACCTCTGTCAACAACGATTCCAACATCTTCTAAACCTAAGTTTTCAATATTTGCTTCAATTCCAACTGCAGAAAGAACAACATCACATTCGATTTTTTCTTCTCCTTTTGCTGTTTTAACTGTAACAACACAACCTTTACCTTTTGTATCTACTGATTCAACAGAAGCATTCGTCATAATATTAACTCCTGCTTTTTTGAAAGATTTTTCTAATTGTTTTGAAACTTCTTCATCTTCAATCGGAACAATGTTTGGTAAATATTCAACAACAGTTACTTCAGTTCCAATTGTATTATAGAAATATGCAAATTCAACACCGATAGCTCCAGATCCAACAACAACCATTTTCTTAGGTTGTGTTTTCAATGTCATCGCTTCACGGTAACCAATAATTTTTTCACCATCTTGTGGTAAGTTAGGTAATTGACGAGAACGTGCACCTGTTGCAATGATGATTCCTTTATCAGCAGAATATTCAGTTACTTTTCCAGCCTCATCAGTAACAGCAACTTTTTTTCCAGCTTTAACAACTCCAGTACCTTTAATGACATCAATTTTATTCTTTTTCATTAAGAATTGAATACCATTACTCATACCTGAAGCAACACCACGACTTCTATCAACAATCGCGTTAAAGTCAATTTTCGCTTCTTTAACACTAATACCATAGTCATTTGCGTGAGTTAAGTATTCAAAAACATTTGCACTTTTTAATAATGCTTTTGTAGGAATACATCCCCAGTTTAAACAAATTCCACCTAGAGATTCTCTTTCAACTACAGCTGTTTTTAATCCTAACTGTGAAGCACGGATAGCAGTAACATAACCACCTGGTCCACTTCCAATAACTATAATGTCGTAATTCATTTTTTCTAATTTTTAGTGATGCGAAGATAATTATTATTTATTTGAAAGTCGTTATGAATAAGAAATTTTTCAAACGTTAGTCGTCGCTATAATTTAGATTTATTGAAGACTTACTAATGTTGAATTTATAAATTATGAATAATTGTTTGCTTTAGCAAAGTTAGAAAAACAAAAAGTCTTAACTTTAGTCACTTGGAAATTCAAATAATTTTGAAAATCAGTAGTGTTTTAAGTGGTTTTAATTGGCACAGGTTTTGACCTTTTTAAAAGATAAACTCTGCGGTAAAAAAAATAAAAAAATGGGCAAAATATTAATAATTGACGACGAAAGAGCAATTAGAAGGGCATTGAGAGAAATCTTAGAATTCGAAGACTTTGAAGTGGAAGAAGCTGAGAATGGAAAAGAAGGTTTTGATAAAGCATCTACAGGAGCATATGATATTATTTTCTGTGATATTAAAATGCCTGTCATGGATGGGATGGAAGTTTTGGAAGAGCTCGTAAAAGCAAAAATCGAATCTCCAATTATCATGATTAGTGGTCATGGTAATATTGATACTGCCGTTCAAGCAATTAAAAAAGGAGCTTTTGATTTTATTGAAAAGCCGTTGGATTTAAATAGAATCTTGGTTACAATTCGTAACGCTAAAGATCGTACAGTATTAGTTGAAGAGACTAAACAGTTAAAAACAACCGTTAAGAAATTTAAAGGAAGTTCAATTATTGGCGAGACAGAGGGAATCATCAAGATTAAAGAGATGATTGAAAAAGTTGCTCCTTCTGATGCAAGAGTTTTGATTACTGGAGGAAATGGAACAGGAAAGGAATTAGTTGCTCGTTCATTACATGATAATTCGAATCGTAGAAAAATGCAATTTATTGAAGTAAATTGTGCAGCTATTCCATCAGAATTAATTGAAAGCGAATTATTTGGTCATGAAAAAGGTGCGTTTACTTCTGCTGTTAAAGATAAAAAAGGAAAGTTTGAATTGGCTAGTGGTGGGACATTGTTTCTTGATGAAATAGGTGATATGAGTTTACCTGCTCAAGCTAAAGTATTAAGAGCGCTTCAGGAAAACGTAATTCAAAGAGTAGGAGGAGAGCGTGATATAAAAGTGGATTGTAGAATTGTTGCAGCAACAAATAAAGATTTAAGAAAAGAAATAGAAGAAGGTCGTTTTAGAGAAGATTTATTTCATCGTTTAGCTGTAATCTTAATTCACGTTCCTTCGTTGAACGAGAGGAGAGATGATATCCCTTTATTAGCCGAACATTTTTTAACGATGGTTTGTTCTGAGCATGGAATCGCAAGAAAATCTTTTACAGAAGAGGCTTTATTGGAATTGCAAAAAGTGGATTGGACAGGAAATATTCGAGAGTTGAGAAATATTATCGAGCGTTTAGTGATTTTATGTGATCAAGAAATTTCGGCTTCAGATGTGGTGATGTTTGCTAATCCTAAAGTCAATCATTAAATTATAAATTATAAATTTTGAATTTTAAATTTTGGATGTTGTAATCCAAAATTTAAAATTCAAAAATCAAAATCAATTAAGGTTGTACCTCAACTTTAACAGTTTGTTTTGTTTGAGCAGAGAAGTATCCTAGAGCACCACCAGAAATATTACTTACAGGATTTGCTGGTGTTGCAGAACCATTTGGTCCATTAAGGCTTAATGAGAAGAAATATTTATATACACTTCTATCTATACACTTTAAAGTTATCATCAAAGAGTCATTAGGTCTAAAATTACCTAATTGACCAAATAAAGGTTGTTGCGTTGTTACACCATCTGAAAACACATCATCCCCTACCATTAAAGCTGAGTCTCTAATCCAAGCAGTTTCTCCAGAACGTTTTAAGTATAAATCAAAAAGATAGTTGTTTTTAATTCCTGCAGGATCTTGGCGAATTGGAATAGGAGTAAAAGCACCTTCATTAAAACTATCTGGGATAAATAAGATATAATCTAAATTAACCTGATTAGGCATTGTTGAAGAAGATGTAAACGTATTTCCATCAACTTGAATGTTTAATGTATATGTTCTTCCTTCATAAGCAATTAAATGTGCTGTTTTGTATTTTCCAGGTTCAAACTCAGTTAATACTTCGTTATTTCCTAAATTATCTGTAATACTTACAATAGCTCCACTAACGGTTGGGAAAGTATTATTTGCACTGAATAGAGAAGATTTCGTGATTGAAATGATATGAACAGAATCTCCTTTATTAACTTGTCCTTCAATAACATATTGAGGAGTAGAATCTTTTAAATCAATGTTTATTACCTTTTGACAACTTGTAACAACAAACAGTCCGATAATTCCTGAAAAAATTAGTTTTTTAATATTCATGATTATAAAAATTTGAAGTTATAAGAAATAGAAGGGATCATTTTAAATAAGCTAGTTTGAACCGCTTCTGTTTTAGTCCCGTCAGCACTTTCTCTGAAAGAAATGCTATATGCGTTTTCACGACCGTAAAGATTGAATATAGAAAAATTCCAGCTGCTTTCATATTTTGCCGTTTGCTTTCTGTACCAAGTAAGTGCTATATCCATTCTATGATATGCTGGCATTCTACCACCATTTCTTTCAGTATACAACCATTGAACTTGATTATTCATATAGTATTTACCAGAAGGTAAAGTGACAGCGTTGCCTGTATAATACACAAATGTCGCTGAAATTGTAATTTTCTTATTTAAATCGTAAATACCCACAACTGATAAATCATGTGTTCTATCTTGTTTTGCTGCATACCATTGATCATTGTTGACACCATTTATCTTTTTCTCAGTTCTAGATAAAGTGTAGCTGATCCAACCTGTGAATTTTCCAGATGTTTTCTTAATATAGGTTTCCATACCATAAGCTCTTCCTATACCATACAGTAATTCACCTTCGAGTAAATCATTTGCTTGAGTATTAGCTCCATCTCTATAATCAATTTGATTTTGCATGGCTTTGTAGTAAGATTCAACACTTACTTCATATTTGTTATCATAAAAGTTTTTAAACCAACCTAAAGAAGCTTGGTCAGCAATTTCGGGTTTGATGTTTTGGCTACTAGGAATCCAAATATCTGTTGGATTGTCACCAGTTGAATTAGAGATTAAGTGAACATTTTGAACATTTCTAGAATAACCACCTTTAATAGAAGCCGTTTTAGAATACACAAAACTTGCTGATACCCTTGGTTCTAAGTTGTAGTAAGTATTGATGATTTTATTTGTTGCAAAAGTATCAGTAGTTGCAATTAATCCTTGTGCATCATAAGTGTAAAATTCACCACCATTTCCTAATAAAGAAAAAGCAGAAGCTCTAAGCCCATAATTAATGTTTATTTTTTCTGTCGCAGTCCATTCATTGCTTAAGAAAACGGCATTCTCCCAACTTAATTTTGGCTTTAATGTGATAGTGTTTACTCCAGAACCTGCACTTGCTTCAATTTGACCAGGAATGATGCTATGGTGAATTGAATTGAAACCAAATTTTATTTTATTTCTAGAATTTGCAAAGTATTGGAATTCTTGTTTCAAGTTGTAATCTTGAAGAGTTGAGTTGATAGAAATATCGATGTCATTAGATTTAATTCCGATGTTGTAAATGTAATTACTCACAATAAAAGAAGTGTTTGAGAACATTTTTTCATTGATGATATGATTCCAACGAGCTGTTCCAGTAACATTTCCCCAAGTTAACCCAAATCCAGTTACACCTAATTTATCTCTACCAAAATAACCTGATAGATAGATTTTATCTTTATCACTAATTCTGTAATTCAATTTGGCATTAACATCATAGAAATAAAGTGAACTGCTTTTTAAAGTTTCTTTTTTAGATAATTTTAAGAAAACATCAGCATACGTTCTTCTAGCAGTAATTAAGAAAGAAGATTTTCCTTTTTGAATAGGTCCTTCAAGGTTTAATTTTGATGATATTAATCCAATCCCACCACTAACTCTATATTTTTGATTGTTTCCCTCATTCATTCTAATGTCTAGAACAGATGAAAGTCTTCCACCGTATTGTGCTGGTTGTGTTCCTTTATAAATAGTTGCAGTTTTAATTGCATCGCTATTAAACGTTGAAAAGAAACCTAATAAATGCGAAGCGTTATAAACAGGAGCTTCATCCAATAAAATTAAATTTTGATCTGAAGAACCACCTCTTACAAAAAATCCAGAACTTCCATCTCCACCACTTTTGATTCCAGGTGTTAATTGCATTGTTTTAATAATGTCTTTTTCACCAAAAATAACAGGTACTTTAGATAATTGTCTTGGATCTAATGTTTCAGCACCGATTTGAGCAGTTTTTACATTTTCATCTTTCTTTTTGGAAGTAATGACAACTTCTTCTAACTCTTTATCCTTTGCAGGAATTAATAAATCAATGTTTAATTTTTTATTCTCAATTAAATCAATTTCTAATGTTTGAGGTTCGTATCCAATAAATGAAAATTCAAATGTATGTTTACCTCCAATTAAGCTGATAGAATAGAAACCGTATTCGTTAGTTACTGCTCCAACACCAGTTAAATCTTTTACTCGAACTTGAGCGCCAATTAATCCTTCACCTGTTGATTTATCAATGATTGTTCCACTCAATGTAAACTTCGATTGAGAGAAAGAAGTGAAACTTAGAATGGATAAACTGAAAAATACAAATGCTATTTTCCTAAAACTCATATTTGTTAAAATTTATTTTGTGAAACAAATTTAGATTTTTTTTAAACAGCATAACTTTAAATTTTCAACTTTTCTATGAATGGTTGAAAAGCGACGGTGAAGTGTACTTTCTTTTTAATAATACGGGTGTAAATATTAATTTTTTAATCACAAAATATCATTCTTTTGAATAAAGACAAAAAAAGATTAAATTTGTCCTAAGCGAAGAACTATAATTAAATGGAAGACAAAAATATCTTAGAGTTAGAAAGACGTTTTCAAGAAAAAATCGACAATGATATTAAAATCGAGCCCAATGATTGGATGCCAGATGATTATCGTCAAACGTTGATTCGTCAAATATCACAACATGCACATTCTGAAATCGTAGGGATGTTACCTGAAGGTAATTGGATTACGCGTGCTCCAAATCTTAGAAGAAAAGCAGTTTTATTAGCTAAGGTTCAAGATGAAGCAGGACATGGGTTATATTTATATTCTGCAGCAGAAACTTTAGGTGCTGATCGTGAAGAAACGATTGATGATTTACATTCAGGTAAGGCTAAATATTCTTCAATTTTTAATTACCCAACTCTTTCATGGGCAGATATGGGAGCAATTGGTTGGTTAGTTGATGGTGCAGCAATCATGAATCAAGTTCCTTTATGTAGATGTTCATATGGGCCTTATGCAAGAGCAATGGTTCGTGTTTGTAAAGAAGAATCTTTTCATCAAAGACAAGGTTTTGAAATTATTGCTCATTTAGCACAAGGAACACCTGCTCAAAAAGAAATGGCACAAGATGCTTTGAATCGTTTTTGGTGGCCAGCATTAATGATGTTTGGACCAAATGATGCCGAATCGAAACATACCGTTCAATCAATGAATTGGAAAATTAAACGTAGTACAAATGATGAATTAAGACAATTATTTGTTGACGTTACAGTTCCACAAGCAGAAATGATTGGTTTAACAATTCCTGATAAAGATTTAAAACTAAATAAAGAAACAGGTCATTACGAGACAGGTGAAATTAATTGGGCTGAATTTTGGGAAGTTGTTAAAGGGAACGGACCTTGCAATAAGGAAAGAGTTGATGCCCGCCGTAAAGCAAAAGAGGATGGAATGTGGGTTCGAGAAGCTGCATTAGCTTTTGCTGAGAAAAGAAAAAATAAATAGAATATTAGAAATTAGATTTATAGAAGTTAGAGATTAGATCGAAAAATATCTAATTAACTAATATCTAGACATCTAAAAATCTTCAAAAGATATGAGTAAAAAAGAATGGCCTCTTTGGGAGGTGTTTATCAGAAGCAAACAAGGATTAAATCATAAACACGTAGGAAGTTTAAGAGCTGCAGATTCTACTATGGCTATTGAAAATGCGAGAGATGTTTATACTAGAAGATCTGAAGGAATTAGTATTTGGGTAATCGAATCTAATAATGTATTTGCAAATGATTCATCTGAATCAGATGCTTTATTTGAACCAGCAGATTCTAAAATTTATCGTCATCCAACATTTTATGATGTTCCAGACGGAATATCACATATGTAAAATATTAATAGTTAAATAAGTTGAATAAGTCTTCCAGTCTTATGTCTTGAAGTCTTGATTCTGAAAATAATTATGGAAAAACAAAAAGCTTTATACGAATACGTTTTAAGATTAGCTGATGATAGTTTGATTTTGGGGCATAGAGTTTCAGAATGGTGCGGTCATGGTCCAATTTTAGAAGAAGATATTGCACTGACTAATTTAGCGTTGGATTTAATTGGACAAGCTACAAGTTTGTTAAATTATGCAGGTGAGTTAGAAGGAAAAGGAAGAGATGGTGATGCTTTGGCGTTTCTTCGTTACGAAAGAGAATATAAAAATCTGTTATTAGTTGAGCAAACAAATGGTGATTTTGGTAAGACGATCATGCGTCAATTTTTGTTCGATGCTTTCAGAAAACCACTTTTTGAAAAATTACAACATTCTTCAGATCAACATCTAGCTGCAATTGCAGAAAAGTCGTTGAAAGAGACGAAATACCATTTGAAACATACTTCTGAATGGGTAATTCGTTTAGGTGATGGGACTGAAGAATCACATAATAGAATTCAAGAATCGTTAGATGCTTTATGGAAATATACGAATGAAATTTTCTATAAAGATGACGTAGATTCTGTTTTGATTGCTGAAAACATTATACCTTCGTCTGAAGAAATTAAAGCTGAATGGACGAAGACAATAAATGATGTTTTGGAACAAGCAACTTTGACTATTCCTTCAAATAATTGGATTCAAGAAGGTGGTAGAAAAGGTTTTCATACAGAAGCATTAGGTTATTTGTTAGCAGAAATGCAGTACATGCAGCGAGCATACCCAAATATGACATGGTAACCGAAAAAGAAATTTGGAATTATTTAGAAGAAGTTTTTGATCCTGAAATCCCTGTGTTGACTGTTGTTGACTTAGGGGTTATCAGATCTGTTGAATTAATTGAGGACAAATGTAAAGTTGTAATTACTCCAACTTATAGTGGTTGTCCAGCAATGAAGTTAATTGAAGAAGAAATTATTGCTAAATTAAATGAAAAAGGAATTTCTTCTGTTTCTGTAGATTTAACTTTATCTCCAGCTTGGAGTACTGATTGGATAACAGAGTCAGGTAAACAGAAATTATTAGAATATGGTATTGCTCCACCACAAGATGAGGTAGATAAAAGTGTTTTATTTGCCGAGCCTCCTAAAGTCCCTTGTCCACAATGCAAATCATTGAATACAAGAATGGTAAGTTTATTTGGTAGTACTGCTTGTAAATCACAATACCAATGCAATGATTGTTTAGAGCCTTTTGATTATTTTAAATGTTTGAAGTAAACTTTTAAGAATCAATCAATAAACATCAATCAAATGAATATCAAAAATTAATACTGAATTTGCAGGGATTCCATTTGTACCATTTGGTCCATAACCTAAAGCTGATGGGATTAATAATTTACCTTTTCCTCCTTTTTTAAAATAGGGGATGCCTTCGGTCCAACCTTTTATTACGCTTTGTAATCCAAAAGTGATACCTGAAGCTGCGCTTTGATCAAAAACAGAACCATCAGTAAAATAACCTTTGTAAGCAACTTTAACTTGAGATGCTGGATTTGGTTTTATCCCTGTTCCAATAGTTTCCATAACATAATATAAACCTGAACCAGTTGCTGTTGCAGTTAAATTATTATCCGTGATATATTTTGTGATGATACCTTCGTCTATTTGAGCTTGGTCTTTTTGATCTTTTTTCTTGCAAGCACTAAAGACTAAAATGGATATAAACATTAAGATTACTAACTTCATTTTACCAATAATTTCTCTACAAATATAAACTTAATCAGGCTATTAAATTAAAAATTAAAAATCAAAACATAAGTCATTTTTTTGAACATTAAAAAAATCTTACATTTGACCAATTCAAAAATTCAAACAATGAAAAAAGGTCTTGGCTTTATAGTAATATTATCGGTTATCTTCTTTGCATGTTCGCCAGAGAGTGTGTTGAATAAAAAATTAAACGGTGAATGGGAATTACAAAGCATTAATGGTCAAAATGTAGGAGATTCGATTTCTCAAACTTTAATTTTCTCAAAAGACAAAAGGTCAGATGGTACTGTTTCAGAATTAGCGTCAAAAAACAATGTTTCGTATTCAAATTCAGGTGTTTATTATGTTTTTAAAAGTCAAACTCTAACGATGGCATTTTCAGATGATCCAAATGTTGATACACGCGTTTTTTCAATAATTGAATCTTCTAAATCTGAATTAACGTTGACACAGGAAGGAAAAGGAAATGCGAAGTTTGTATATAAGAAGAAATAGAAATTTAATATCATAAAAAAAAACCGATTCAATTTTTGAATCGGTTTTTTTGTGTTTGAGATTTTATTTTAACCTAAAAAAGGATATCTATAATCTGTAGCTGGAACAAAAGTTTCTTTGATTGTTCTTGCAGAAACCCAACGTAACAAATTCATCGCAGCACCTGCTTTGTCATTTGTACCTGAACCTCTAGCTCCACCAAATGGTTGTTGTCCAACTACTGCTCCAGTTGGTTTATCATTGATGTAGAAGTTTCCAGCTGAATTTTCTAATTTTTTAATTGCTAAATTAATAGCGTAGCGATCATTCGCTAAGATAGCTCCTGTTAATGCATAATCTGAAGTTTGATCTAACAATTCCATCGTTTCTTCAAATTTATCGTCTTCATAAACGTAAATTGTTAAAACAGGACCAAATATTTCTTCAACGATTGTTCTGAATTTTGGATTTGTAGTTACTACAACTGTAGGCTCAATAAAGTAACCTTTTGATTTATCGTAGTTACCACCACAAATAATTTCAGCATCATTCTGAGATTTTACAAAATCAATGTATCCTGCAATTTTATCAAATGATTTCTCATCGATCACTGCATTTACAAAGTTTGAAGTATCTTCAGGTGTTCCCATTTTAAATGAGTTCACTTGTTCTACTAAAATTCTTTTTACTTCTCCCCAAGTTGAACTTGGAACATATGCTCTAGAAGCAGCTGAACATTTTTGACCTTGGAATTCGAAAGCTCCTCTTGAAAGTGCAGTTGCAACTTCAGCTGGTGCAGCAGATTTGTGAACCATTACGAAATCTTTACCACCTGTTTCACCAACGATTCTTGGGTAAGAAACATATTTCTCAATATTGTTTCCTATTTCTTTCCATAAATGTCTGAAAACTGCAGTTGAACCGGTAAAGTGTAAACCTGCGAAATGTTTGTTTTTGAAAATTACATCTCCAGCAACCGGACCATCAACAGAAACTAAATTGATAACTCCATCTGGTAATCCAGCAGCTTGGAATAATTCCATCAAAACTTGAGCTGAATACATTTGAGAATCTGCAGGCTTCCAAACAACAACATTTCCCATCATTGCAGGAGCTGCACATAAGTTCGCAGCAATTGACGTGAAGTTAAATGGTGTTAATGCGAAGACAAATCCTTCTAAAGGTCTATATTCTAATCTATTCCACATTCCTGGTAAAGATTCAGGTTGTTCGCTATAGATTTGAGTTAAATATTGTACGTTAAATCTGAAAAAATCAATTAATTCACAAGCAGCATCAATTTCAGCTTGGAATACATTTTTAGATTGTGCTAACATAGTCGCTGCATTTACTCTTGCTCTAAAAGGTCCAGCTAATAAATCAGCAGCTTTTAAAAAGATAGATGCTCTTTGTTCCCAAGGTAAATTTGCCCATTCATTCTTAGCAGCCATTGCAGCATCGATTGCTTGTTGAACGTGTTCTGCAGTTCCGTAATTGAAATGTCCCAAAGTCACATTGTGATCATGTGGAGGAGACATTTTCTTTTTATCGTTTGTTCTTACTTCTTTCCCTCCAATGTACATTGGTACATCAATAGGTTCTTGTTGAAGCATTTGTTTGTATGTTGCAATTAATTCGTTTTTCTCTGGAGATCCTGGAGCGTAACCTTTTACAGGTTCATTGATCGCTTTTGGAACATTAAATAATGCGTTTGCCATATGAATTTCTTTTTTGAGGTAAATTTAAGCAATGTAAATTGTCTGACAATAGAAAAATGGATGGAAATGAATAAACGTTTATATTTTTTTATAAGTGTCTAATTCATTTAAAAGATTGTTCTTATTTTCGTTTTATGAAGTGGTTAACTATAGCATCTATATTTCTAGTTTTTTCATTGTTAAGTCAAGAACAAAAGTTTAATTATTCTGACTTTAAAAATGCAAATGACATTGATTCAAAGACGAAAATTTCACTCGTTTTATGGAATGAATATCTCAGAGGTTCAATCGATTCACTTAAAATCTTATCAAATGAGTTATTGACTGAAGGTCTAGAAAAAAAATCTTATTTCGCAATTGCATCAGGCAAAAGAGCTCAAGGAAGTTTTTTAATTCGCGATGGTAAAGGATTAAAAGGAATTCAAGCGCTAAAAGAAGCTAAATATTATTTTGAAAAAATAGGGGATTATACCTTGTTAACCGAAACCTTAAGTGAAATAGGAAATGGCTATAACTTAATGGGAGAACCTAAAAACGCAATAGTTTGGTATAATAAATCGATAGCTGCTGGACAAAAATCCGAAGATCCAACTTCTGTATTTTTGGCTGAAATAAATATTGCGAAATCATATACAGATTTAAATCAATTAGATAAAGCTGAAAAAATTATTTTACATTATATCAAACAAACTCAAAAATATAAGAAAATTGAATCAGAAGCGAATGCATGGACACGACTAGGAATTGTTTATCAATTAAGAGGAGATAATAAATTAGCATCGAAATACTTTTTAAAAAGTACATTTTTAAACATTAAAGCAGGTTCAAAAATTCAAGCATCACATGGTTATAATAATTTAGCTATTGTATGTTTTGTAGAAAATGATTTAGACGGCGCATTGTTGAATTTTGAAAAAGCATTAAAATTGAGACTAGAATGTCATAATTGGAAAGCCATTTCTGAAAGCTATTTTAATATTGGTGAGTATTATTTGGAAGTTAAAAATCATTCAAAAGCAATTGAATATTATAACAAATCACTTGATGTAGCATCTAAAAAAGGTTTATTAGTAGAGAAAATGGATGCTTTAGATGCAATTATTAAGGTTTATAAATCAAAAAAAGATTTCGTTAAGGCATTTCAGCTAATGGAAGAGTATCTAAAAGTAAAAAGTCTTTTATTAGAAAGAGATAAAATGGAAGCGATTAATGCTTCTGAAATGGATTTGATTCTTCAAGAAAAGGAACAAAAATTGATTCAAAGTACCCGAGAATCTGAATTGTTTGAGAAGATGAAAAAGCAAAAAACAAATATGTATTTATTGATAGGTGGATTTTGTGTTCTATTTATTGTATTTATTGGCTTCCTGTTTTACAAAAAGCCAATAAATAATGTTTAATAAATTAATTTAATTTTCCTGGAAAATACATTTCAAAAGTTGGTATGAAAACATGTAGATTTTCACCTGTGATTTGATTTTCAAATGTATAAAATCCTTTCATGTAGCCAATTTCCGAAAGTAAATCGCAACCACTCGTATATGTAAATGATTGACCTGGTTTTAAAATCGGTTGTTCTCCAATAACGCCTTCACCGCTTACAATCTTTGGTTCATTGATAGAATCAAAAATATACCAGTTTCTATGCATTAATTTAACGTCGAAATGATTTTCGTTTTTAATTTCAATCGTATAATTGAAAAAGAATTGACTTTCTAGAACATTTGATAAATCTGCTCTGTATTTTGTGTTAACTGTAATATTAACCCCTTCAGTTGTAGCTGTTTTCATATCTTCGTTTTAACAAGGCAATTGGAAATTACAAAATTAATTTCTTAAAACAAAGAAATTATTCCTCATTTTTTTTAATTTCTTCCTCAAGTTCTATAATATCGGGGTTTTTCATGATGACATCAATCGCTTTTTCCATTCGTGCTTCGTATTCATTTGCATACATAATGGATTGACATTTAGCGATGCTTTCGTATATACGATTGATTGGCGTGTGAAATCCTTGTTTCATGATTAATTCAGCATCATCAATGATATACAACTTCACATTTGCTGTGTTGATTCCATTTTGATGATACATTTCTTGAATTCTTTTTGGTGTTCCGATTACGATATCTGAACCTTGATACAAATCAATACGTTGTCTTACTTTAATTCCTTTATCATAAACTACAACAACTCTTAAATCTGTTCTTCTTGCTAATTTCAGGAATAAAGCTTCCATTTCCAATGCTCTTTCTTTATTTTCAACAAAAATAATAGCACGTGGAGCATCATCTTCGGTAGCTTTTTCTAAGCGTTGGATAACTCCTGTAACAATTGAAGTTGATTTACCTGAACCTTTTGGTGCAATGGCAATAAAATCAGTTCCTTGTTTGTATTTCGAAAAGCACAAATTTTGAATTTCAGTTGGGTGTTCAAGTCCAGCCAAAGGCATTGATTTTTGAAGAACTTCGCTGTATTTATTTAAAGACATGGATGAATTGCTTAATTTTAGTACAAAGATAATTTATTTAAAGTCTAATTACAATTTACTATTTCAACTTCTCATTATTATGGTGTCGATCGCTATCTCGATTTGTTTTTTTATCTAAATTTTTTCTCATTGCTTCTTCTAAATCTATTCCGGTTTGATTAGCGAGACAAATTAAAACAAAAAGAACATCGGCCATTTCATCTCCTAAATCTTTGTTTTTATCACTTTCTTTTTCGCTTTGTTCACCGAAACGACGAGCCATAATTCGAGCGACTTCTCCAACCTCTTCCATTAACATGGCTGTATTCGTCAATTCATTGAAATAGCGAACGCCGAATTCTTTAATCCATTTATCGACGATTTCTTGAGCTTCTTTGATGTGCATAATTATTCTCTATTTTTTGAATCCATCCAAATAGTGACAGGACCATCATTTATTAATGAAACTTTCATGTCTGCTCCAAATTGACCTGTTTCTACTTTTAGATTTGATTTAGATTTGAGTTCTTCCACAAAATAGTTATACAAAGGAATTGCTTGTTCAGGTTTAGCTGCTTGAATATAACTTGGACGATTTCCTTTTTTTGTTGAAGCATGAAGTGTGAATTGAGAAATTACTAAAAATGAACCGCCAACTTCTTGAATGGAAAGATTCATTTTACCATTTTCATCGCTAAAAATTCGAAGACCAATCAATTTTTGAATCAACCAATCAGCATCTGATGTTTCATCTTCATGTTCGATTCCAATCAAAACAACGAATCCATTTTCAATGAATCCAACAATTTTACCATCTATTTTAACAGAAGCTTCAGTTGTTCGTTGAATTAAGATTCTCATCCAAAAATTACTTTTTTACGGTGAATTTCGTTTTCATCATCAGTCATCATTTGAACATAAGAATCATAACGACTTTCAGGAATTTTTCCTTCTTCAACTGCATTTTTCACGGCGCATTTTGGTTCGTTTAAATGTTGGCAATTGTGAAATTTACATTCATTTAATAGTTCTCTCATTTCTGGAAAATAATGAGAAAGAACTTCTTTGTCGAGATTCACAATTCCAAATGCTCTAATTCCAGGCGTGTCAACAATATAACCTCCACTTGTCAATTTAAACATTTCTGCGAAAGTCGTCGTGTGTTTTCCTTGCATATTAGCGTCAGAAATTTCACCTGTTCTCAAATCTAAATTTGGATCAATCACATTCACCAATGAACTTTTTCCAACTCCACTGTGACCAGAGATCATAACCTGATTTCCATTGATTTCATTTCTTAAAAAATCAATTGTCTCCGGTTGATTGATAGAAATTTTATGACATGGATAACCAATTCGTTGATACATATCAATTAGGGCGTCAACATACTCCATATCGTATTCTGAATAAGTATCAGCCTTTGAAAATAGAAGAGTTGTTGGAATACGAAAAGATTCTGCAGAGACTAAAAAACGGTCAATGAACGCTAGATGTGTTACAGGGGCAACAGTTGTCACTAAAAGGTAAGCTCGATCAACATTTGCAGCTAAAATTTGCATTTGTTTACTCAAGTTCGTCGATTTACGAACGATGTAATTTCTTCTCTCATCGTAATCCGTAATCACTCGGTTTCCTTCTTCGTCAATTGTATCGTTTATTGAAACAATATCACCAACAGCAATAGGATTGGTCGTTCTCAAAGCATCGAGACGTATTTTACCACGAACACGACAATTCACGACAGAACCATCTTCCAATTCCACATGGTACCATTTCCCTGTTGATTTTAATACTTTTCCTTTTGTTGACATAGAATGTAAATATAAAAAGAAAAAAAAAAAGAGCTCTATTTACAGATTACAATTTGAACTAAAATTAATTGACTGTTTTACTTTTGAAATGTATCAATTACTAAATCTTTAATAGAATAACACTTTCATCTAAATTTCATTCTTCTTATATTCGCAATTCAAAATTCAGAAACAATGTCAATAGAAGTAACGAATCTTACTAAGTTTTACGGTGAACAAGCAGCTGTTAGAGATATCTCATTTTCAGTAGCCAAAGGTGAAATCGTAGGTTTTTTAGGTCCGAATGGTGCCGGAAAATCAACTACAATGAAGATTATTACTGGTTTTATTCCATCTTCTGCTGGTGAAGTGAAGGTGTGTGGAATGACTGTTGATGTCGACAACTTAAAAACAAGACAATTGATTGGTTATTTACCTGAAAACAATCCGTTGTATCTGGATATGTATGTGCGTGAATACCTTGAGTTCGTTGGAAATATTTATAAAGTTTCCAATGTGAAAGATCGTGTTTCTGATATGGTAAAAGCAGTTGGTTTAGAAGTTGAACAAGCGAAAAAAATCGGAGCTTTATCGAAAGGATATCGTCAAAGAGTTGGTTTAGCTCAAGCGATTATTCATGATCCACAAGTGTTGATTTTAGATGAGCCGACTTCGGGTTTAGATCCAAATCAATTAGCTGAAATTCGTGATTTAATTAAAAAAATCGGAAAATCTAAAACCGTAATGCTTTCAACTCATATTATGCAGGAAGTGGAAGCTATATGTGATCGTGTTGTGATTATTAATAAAGGTCAAATTGTTGCGAACGACACTGCTGATCATTTACAAATTGATTTATCTCACCAAACGGTATATGTTGAATTTGATGCTGAAATATCAAGAAATGCATTAACAAAAATCAAAGACGTTAACAAAGTTGAAGCTGTTGGTAAAGGTTGGTTAATTGAAGGGATTGGCGTTGAAGATTTACGTAAGACAGTGGCTCAATTTGCTCAAAACAATAACTTATTAGTCTTGACTTTAAGAGTAGAAGAAAAATCATTAGAAGAAGTCTTCAAGCAATTGACTAAATAATCGATTTAGTGATTATAAATCATTACAAAAAATCTTGACTAGTTGAAAAAGTAGGTTTTTCTATTTAACTTCGTGCAAACGAAACTATAATGAAGAAACTATTACTACTCATTGGAATAACTTTTATTTCAATATTTTCTCAAGCTCAAATTTCAATCCCAGCAAACGACAAAGGAGATATAATTCTTATCAATTCGTCGCTAAAAAAATCGAAAGGAATTCCTTCTAAAGATTTAATGGATCGTTTTCCGATATATAAGTTAAATGGAGAATATTTTATTTCTGTTTTAGCGAAAGCGAATGCTTCTTTTTCAAAAGAAAGTGTAAAAGAAAATGGAGTTATTTTTGGTTCTAAAATCGGTGATATCGTTTCTTTAAAAATCCCTGTGAATACAATCGAAAGTTCGATTCAAAATCTCGGTTTAACGTATTTAGAATTAGGAAGAAAAGTAATTCCTAATTTAGATAAAGCTATTAAAGATGTTAGAGCAGATTCTGTTCAATATGGTCTAGGTTTACCTCAAAGTTTTACTGGTAGAAATGTATTAATTGGTATCACGGATTGGGGATTTGATTACACGCACCCTATGTTTTATGATACAACATTAACTCAAACAAGAATTTTAGCAGCTTGGGATCAATATAAACTTTCTGGTCCAGCACCATCAGGTTATTCATATGGAACGGAATATGCAACAATTCCAGATTTATTAGCGGCTGGTTCCGACACTGCTAATATTTACAGCTACGCAACGCATGGTTCGCATGTTGCAGGAATTTCAGGTGGAAGCGGTGCAGGAACGGTATATAGAGGGGTAGGGTTCGATGCTCAGTATTTATTTACCACTTTTTTGGTTGATAATGCTTCTGTATTAGATGCATATGCTTGGATGTATGACAAAGCTCAAGCCGAACAAAAAAGATTGGTCATCAATATGAGTTGGGGGCTTTATTATTTAGGAACATTGGATGGTAATTCTCTATTAAGTCAAGCAATTGATGATTATTCCGATTTAGGTGTCGTTTTTTGTAATTCTGGAGGAAACAATGGGGGAGTTAATTTCCATCTAAAAAAGACATTTTCAAATGATGCTCTTTTAACAAAAGTTGAATTCTATAATAATCCTTCTTTGACAACTTATTGGGGGCAAAGTATTTCCATGTGGGGTGAAACAGGAAAATCTTTTAGTGTAAAATGTAAAGTAGTAAATGCTTCAGGAGTAGTTCAGAATGAATCACCATTTTATTCGACAACTTTAACTACGAGTTATATAGATACTTTTTTTGTAGTTGGAAGTGATACCGTTTTTTACAATATTTCTGCAGATGCTGTTCATCCAGTTAATGGTAAACCACAAATGCGTTTTAGAATTGCAAGAACGAATTCTGCTTTGAAAATCGCATTAGAAGCGTCAGCGATTGACGGAACAGTTCATTTTTGGAATTTAGCAGAATTGGTGAACGATGTTGGAAATATGGGAACAGCATTTTCAGCATTAAATTCTACTTATACTGCAGGTAATGATAGCTATGGAATTTCGGAACCATCATGTACTAAAAGTTTAATAAGTGTAGCAGCTTATGCTTCAGAATATCACTCAACTAATGGAACATTATTAGGTGGAGCAATTACATCATTTTCAAGTAAAGGACCAACAATTGATGGACGTGTAAAACCAGATATTGCTGCTCCAGGTAGTGGCGTAGCTTCTTCATTATCTTCTTATACGGATAATTCTTATACGCTTTTAACTTCGGTGAATTTCAATAGTAGAACGTATCCTTTTGCTCGTTTTTCAGGGACTTCAATGTCTTCTCCAGTTGTAACAGGAGTTGTATCATTAATGTTAGAAGCGAATCCAAATTTATCAGCGCAACAAGTGAAAGATATCATAATGACAACTGCGAGACAAGATTTAAAAACAGGAGTGTTACCTGATACTGGAAGTGTAGTTTGGGGATTTGGAAAAATTCATGCATGGAAAGCTGTTCAGTTAGCGTTACAAACAGAAAGTATTTCAGAAATTTCTCACAATGATTTCTTTTATGCGTATCCAAATCCTGTAAAAAATGAAATTAGAATCAATTATTCTATGGAAATAGGAAAAGGGCAAATAGAACTATTAAACATGGAAGGTAAAGTTGTGAAATTAATACCATCGATTACAAATACAATTTCGATTGATGATTTAAAATCAGGATTTTATTTTCTAAGAATTACTGCTGATGGATTTGTGCATACTGAAAAAATAATAAAGGAATAGTCAAATTGTTTTTCTTTAAAAATGCTCTCTAGATATAGGGAGCATTTTTTATATCATAATGTTAGTTGACAATAAAAGAAAAAATATAGTATATTAGAAGAAACTTTTTTGATTAAAAATGAAACAATTAACAGTTATTTTCTTTTTGTTTATTCTTTCAAGTTTGGAGTTGTTTTCTCAAGAAATCGATCATCAACATGATATTCATTATTCATTTATAGAAAACAGAGGTCAATGGAATTCAAAGATTTTATTTCAATCGAAATTTAATGGAGGAAATTTATGGATTCAGCAAAATAAGTTTTTATTTCACTTTCAAGATTTTTCGTTGATGCATGATGTGCATGCAGGAGGGAAGCCAAATAAAAATTCAAAGATGGCACAAACAGTCGTTCATTTGAATTTTATTGGTTCAAATGAAGTGAATGAAATTCAAAAAGCAAATCCAACGAAAAGTTATTATAATTATTTTTTAGGAAATGATTCTACAAAATGGGCTTCAGATGTTCATGGATATAGTGAAGCGACTATGACAAATTTGTATGATGGAATCGATTTAAAAATCATAGAAAATAAAAAGGAATTGAAGTATGAATTTCATGTTCAACCAAATGCCGATCCTTCAAAAATAATTTTGGAGTATATTGGTCAAAAATCAATAGAATTAGACAAGGATGGCAATTTGATTGCACAAACAGATTTAGGAAGGGTTATCGAAAAGCAACCCTATACCTATCAAATTATCAATGGAAAAATCAGTGTTGTAAAAAATGAATTTAAATTAGAAGGAAACAAAGTTGTTTTTGATTTAGGTAATTACAATCATTCTTATGAATTAATCATTGATCCTGTATTAGTTTTTGCAACATATAGCGGCTCAGTTACAGATAATTTTGGGATGACAGCAACTTATGCGCATGATGGAAAGGCATATTCAGGTGGTACAATTTTTGGAAATCAATATCCAACTCCGGATAATAGTGCTTTTGATATTTCTTCTAATTTCACTGTTGTAAATAATGGAAGTGGAGCAGGTTATGGTATAACAGATGTTTTTGTTTCAAAATATTCATCAGATGGTACTCAAATGCTTTGGACATCATTTTTTGGTGGAGGAGATGATCTTCAAGGAACAGAAACAGTTCATAGTTTAATTGCCGATAAAAATGATAATTTATATTTAATGGGAGCAACATCAAGTATAAATTTTCCGACATTAAATGCCTATCAAACGAATCATGGTGGTGGGGTAGCTGGATTAAATTTCACTGCAAATGGAGTTTATCATTTAAACCAAGGTACAGATATTTATGTTTCAAAAATAAGTTCAAATGGACATAATTTATTAGGTTCAACTTATGTTGGCGGTACCGGAAATGATGGGGTGAATTACAATTTGAATTATTTTGTCAATCAATCGGTTAATTACGGTTACGATTCTTTAATGTATAATTATGGCGATAATTCCAGAGGTGAAATTATGCTTGACCAAGCGGGTAATTGTCTAATTGCTTCTTGTACTCGATCATCTGATTTCCCTGTATTAAATGCTTTTCAATCTTCAAATGGGGGCCAACAAGATGGTGTTATTTTTAAGCTTTCATCGAATTTGTCAACTATGATTTGGTCTAGTTACATCGGAGGTTCTAATAATGAGGCATGTTATTCCGTTAAAATTGATTCAAGTTCTAATATTGTTTTTGCTGGTGGTACAAGTTCAATAGATTTACCTTTTACGACTGGTGCTTGGCAATCATCATATAACGGTGGGAAGGCTGATGGATTTGTTGGGAAATTAAATCCTTCAGGGACGGTAGTGACTAGAGTGTCTTATGTCGGGAATTCCAATTATGATCAAGCTTATTTTGTTGAGATTGATCGAAATGATAATGTCTTTTTATTAGGTCAATCAATAGGAGGTAATTTTCCTGTAATTAATGCTACATATTCAAATCCGAATACATGCCAATTTATTTGCAAACTAAATCCTACTTTAACGAGTGTTTTAAATTCAACAACTTTTGGAAATGGCTCAAACGCAATAAATATTTCACCTTCAGCTTTTATGGTCGATGTCTGTGGGAATATTTATTTATCAGGTTGGGGCGCTAATATTTTACAATCAAATCCGATTTTACCGATGCCGATATCTCCAAATGCTTATCAGCCAACAACAACTGGGTTTGATTTCTATTTATTTGTTTTGGAAAGAACATTTAATAATTTGATTTATGCAACTTATTTGGGTGGAGGGATTTCTCAAGAACATGTTGATGGTGGAACTTCTCGTTTTGATAAAAATGGAGTAGTATACCAATCTGTTTGTGGTGGTTGTGGAGGACATAGTGATTTCCCTACTTTTCCTAATCCGGGCGCACATTCAAATACTAATGATAGTCCAAATTGCAATAATGTTGTATTCAAATTCGATTTCGGTATTATACCAAAGGCAGAATTTTTAGCAAGTCAAACTACTGGCTGTATTGATTTTAGTGTTGAGTTTAATAATTCTTCGTCAGCCTCAGATTCCTTTTTATGGGACTTTGGAAATGGAGTAACGAGTTCTGATAATTTTGATACAACGATAATTTATAATCAACCAGGGACATATCAGGTTTATTTATATGTAACAGATAGTATCTGTCAATTAACGGATACAGCCCAAATTACAATTAATGTATTTGATTCGTTAGCGTTAACGGTAGATAATGATACGTCTTTTTGTTTACCAATTCCACTAACTTTTACTGCCAATAGTTATGGGACAGCAAATTCTTTTGTTTGGTCAAGTAATTCTAATTTTTCAGATACTTTGAATACTTCAATTTCTGACTCAACACTTTCTTTTATTGCGGATTATTCAGGTTATTATTATGTAAAGGTTGGTAATGGTGGCTGTAATTTAATTGATAGTATTAAACTTGAAGTGATAAGTTCAAATATCACACTCTCTGGAAATTCACAATTGTGTATTTTAGATACAGCTCTTATAACAGCAACGAATTCAAATCCTGCTATCAATTTTAGCTTTTTATGGAGTCCTGATTCAATTATCTTAACTCCATTAACATTAAATTCAGCAACAATATATGCATTGTCTTCTCAATATGTTTATGTTAATATTTCTGACGGGGCTTCTTGTAATTTTACAGACTCTGTATTTATTGATGTAATAAAAATTTATCCGAATACAATTAATGCTTCTGCTTCTGACTATCTAGTGCCAGAAGGAGCTACAGTTCAATTGTTTGGTCAACCTAGTGGATTGATATATAATTGGAGTCCGAGTGATGGATTATCGAGTGCACATGTTCAAAATCCAGAAGCAACTGTTAAAGGTGAAACGCAATTTATTTTAACTGCTGGTTTTGAGAATTGTATGAAAATGGATACTGTTTTAATAAAGACCTATCCGTTTAATTGTGAAGATCCATATGTTTTTATTCCAACTGCTTTTTCACCTAATGATGATCATGAAAATGATGTACTATATGTTCGAGGAGAAATGATTAAAGAGATGACTTTTAGAGTTTTCAATCGTTGGGGTGAATTAGTTTTTGAATCGCATGATACACATACAGGTTGGGATGGGAAATTCAAAGGGAAGAAATTAGATCCAGATGTATACGACTATTATTTAGAAGTGATTTGTATCGATGATCAAACAAATATAAAAAAAGGAAATATTACATTATTGAAGTAAAATTTATGAAGAAAGTAATTACAAAAGATTCTCAAAAGTTTTTAGAAAAATATTTAAATAATGCATCACCAACAGGTTTTGAGTTGGCTGGTCAAAAATTATGGTTGGAATATATTACACCATTTATCGATAGTTATTTTACGGATAATTATGGTTCGGTTGTAGGAGTTATTAATCCAGAAGCTGAATATAAAGTCGTGATTGAAGCCCATGCGGATGAGATTTCATATTTCGTTCACTATATCACTCCAGAAGGATTTATTTATTTGAGAAGAAATGGAGGTTCAGATCACATGATTGCACCTTCAAAACGAGTAAATATCCATACCGATAAAGGAATTGTAAAAGCAGTTTTTGGATGGCCAGCAATTCACATGAGAGCTGAAAAAGAAGAAACACCAAGTTTGAAAAATATCTTTTTAGATTGTGGTTGTTCTACTAAGGATGAGGTTTTAGAATTAGGTATTCATGTTGGGTGTGTGATTACATATGAAGATGAATTCATGGTTTTAAATAAAAATCGTTATGTAGGAAGAGCTTTAGATAATCGTATGGGAGGTTTTATGATCGCAGAAGTTGCTCGACTTTTGAAAGAGAATAAAGTGAAATTACCTTTTGGATTATATATCGTAAACGCCGTTCAAGAAGAAGTAGGTTTGAGAGGTGCAGAAATGATTGCTGAAAAAATAAAACCAAATGTTGCAATCGTAACAGATGTTTGTCATTGTACGCAATCACCGATGGTGAATAAAATTGAACAAGGAGATTTGCACAGTGGAAAAGGACCTGTTTTAACAGTTGGTCCGGCTGTTCATAATAATTTATTGAAGCAAATTCAAACGGTAGCAGATAAAAACAAAATACCGTTTCAAAGAGCAGCTGCTTCAAGAGCTACCGGAACAGATACAGATGCTTTCGCTTATTCAAATGATGGTGTGCCTTCTGCTTTGATTTCTTTACCTTTAAGATACATGCATACAACTGTTGAAATGTGCCGAAAAGAAGATGTTGAAAATGCTATCCTTTTGATTTATGAATCATTGAAATCAATCAAAAACGGTCAGGATTTTAGATATATGAAATAAAATTAATATTGAAATGACTTAGAGAGAATAAGTTTGATTCACTCTAAGTCATTTCTTATATAATTAGATTATTTAGTTAAATATTTTTCAAATTCATTCGTATTCACTTTTGCTTTTAAGTCATGCAATAAGTTAAAAATTCCAAAAAAAGTTCTATTGATATATAGGAAATGTTTAGAACCTCTATTCCCATTGATTTTGCGAAGTTGAGTGTCTTTTGCAAAACTCTCACCTAATTTTGCGATTTTAGAAAAGAATTGTTCATCTGAAAAATCAAAAACATCATTTTGAAGAGGTAATGTAAAAAGACTTAATAAGTCATGAAACATTTTTTTCAAGAATCGAACAGTTTCTTCGTTATCGTTTTCATTTAAGATTTCTAATTCATATAATTTTTCTTCAAAAATTACTGGATTATTTAATGTTTCAGTTGAAGCAAGTTCAAAATAAGGGAAGTAAAATTCATCAGGAATATTCTTAATACATCCAAAATCAATGGCGATTAAATTCGAATCTTTATCAATTAAGAAATTCCCTGGATGAGGATCTGCATGAACCTGTCTCAAGGAATGTATTTGAAACATGTAAAAATCCCATAATGCTTGACCAATTTTATTTCCTTTTTCTTTATCTGAATTATGAGCTGTAAATTCTGATAAATGTTCCCCTTCAATCCAACTCATTGTCAAAATTTTGGAAGATGAAAGTTCAGGATAATATGTTGGGAATTTTAAATCCGCAATATGACTGCAAGCAGAAGATACTTCAATGCTTTGTTTTAATTCTAAATTGTAATCTGTTTCTTCAATTAATTTACTTTCAACTTCTTGAAAATATTTGTCTGAGTCTTTTCCTTTCAAGTTAAACATTCGAATAGCAAAAGGTTTGACTAATGCTAAGTCTGAACTAATACTTTCCGCTACTCCTGGATATTGAATCTTTACAGCTAATTTTTGATTGTCTTTTGTTGCTAGATGTACTTGACCAATACTTGCAGCATTTATTGCTTCTGGGCTGAATGTGTCAAATATTTCTTCAGGGAATTGACCTAAATATTTCTTGAATGTTTTTCTAACTAATGGAGCGGATAGAGGAGGAACTGAAAATTGAGAAAGAGAAAATTTATCGACATAAGCTTTAGGCATGATATTTTTATCCATACTTAACATTTGTGCGACTTTTAATGCACTTCCTTTTAGATTTTTCAGACCATCATAAATGTCTTCTGCATTGTTTTCATTGAGTTTATCTTTGCTCAAGTTTGGATGGATAATTTTCTCTCCATAATATGAAATATAATTACCGCCGACTTTTAAACCTGTTTTAACTAATTGACCTGCTCTTTCTATTTTGCTCGTTGGTATTTTGTCGATCGTTTTCATAAGCGTTACATTTTTTCTTTGTATAAAAATTTAGCTAAATCAAATAAACTTTCAAGAGGTTTTTGGTCCATTAAAAGTGAGGAAGTTGTAATAGATTTTTCGATTAGTATGTCCGTTTTTTCAAAGTTTGGAGAAGTGTCGTCCATCCAAAATTTAAGAGTAAATAAAAATTGTAGCCAAACTCCTTCACTCATAACGGGCGAAGCATAGTTTGCTATTTTATCATTTTTGAAAGGAGTTTCAATGTTTTCTTCAATAAAGTTCTTGAATGATTTTCTAAATTCCTTTAGTTGCATCAAATTATTCAATTGATTTTTATCTGATTCTAAAGAAAATAGAATATAACTTCTATTTAACGTAAAGATTTCAAATAGAGAGAAGTAAAAAGTCAACAATTTATCTTTCTGACTATATGAATTAAAAGCTGTGTTTTCTTGAATAACATGTTGAGCATTTTCTATAAGTTTTATCCAAATCCGTTGTTTCAATGCTTTAATGGATCCAAAATGTGAATAGAATAAAGGTTCATCTATTTTATGCTTTTTGCAAAATGAAAATACATTTAATGGTTCTTGATTATTCTCTAAAACCTCTTCCATATAAATTGAGATGATAGAATTCTCATCGTGTTTAATCTCGGATTTTATTTTTTCTGTTTTAGCCATTTTCTGTTATTTTTTGTTTCTATAAATGTACGGAAACTTTGTTTAATAAAAATAATTATTTATTAAACATTTTTATTTTTCCTTTGAAACAAACATTGTTTAAAACACGATTGTATGTAAACTTTAAATTCTCATTAAAAAATTCTATTTTTCGGACTTTTGTCTAACTTTACAGAATGAAATGGTTAAGTGAGCGCATCAGTTTTGATGAAGATAAACAGAAAGTAACTTTTGTTATTTATCCTGAGAAAAATGGATTGGTTAGAGCGTTGATTGGCGCTTGGTTTGGAATGTGGATGGCTATTGGTGGAACAATTATTTGGTCATTAATAGCTTTGAAATTTTCTGAACAAGAAACAGTCTTTTTATATGTATTTATTGCTTTTTGGTTTTATTATGCAATGAAGGTAGGTCGTTCTTTCTTCTGGATTCTTTGGGGTAAAGAATTAATTAAGATTAATGAGACTTCTTTTACTTATAAAAAGTCAATTAAAAATTACGGAAAGGCAATTCCTTATTATTTAGAAAATATCAAAAAAGTAAGAACTTTTCAACCAAAGGATAAATCATTGCAATCAGTTTGGGAAGCATCTCCTTGGGTAAGGGGAGGAGAAAGAATTGAATTCGATTACATGGGTAAAGTGATTCGTTTTGGAAGAAAGTTAGAGGAAAAAGAAATGAAATTATTCTTCAATCTACTAACAAAAAAGATGGAAGAAAAATTAAGAAAGATTAAATCATAGTACAAAAAAAAGCTATCCTATTTGGATAGCTTTTTTTTTAATATTCATCTTCGTTAAAAAGAAAATCTTCTCTTGAAGGATAATCCGGCCAAATATCTTCGATACTTTCGTAAATATCACCTTCATCTTCTAAATCTTGTAAATTTTCTACAACTTCCAATGGAGCACCTGCTCTAATCGCGAAATCGATTAACTCATCCTTAGCAGCTGGCCAAGGTGCGTCTTCCAAATATGATGCTAGTTCTAATGTCCAATACATTTTTCCTTAGTTTTTAAGTTTAATTTCTCGCAAAAGTAACTTTATTTTCATAACATCCAAATGAATGTTGATAAAGTTTGAATTTTTTTAATATTTCCTTAACGATTATCGATTTGTTAACTTCTTTAAGAGCTTTATAAACTACATTCTAGGATGCCAAGGTTGTTCTGTAGCGTTTAAATCTTGTGTTAATTTTCTTGATAAAACAAATAGATAATCACTCAAGCGATTGACATATTTGAAAACTTGTTCGTTTACGTATTCATTTTCGTGAAGCGCAACAATTACTCGTTCTGCTCTTCTACAGATACATCTTGCAACATGACAAAAAGAAACGGTTGTGTGTCCACCTGGTAAAACAAAGAATTTCATTTCAGGAAGTGTTTCATCCATTTCATCCATGCTATTTTCTAAAAAAGTAATGTCGCTTTCAAGTAAATCTGGAATTTTCATTGAAGATTTTTCTGGATCAGCAGCTAAACTTGAACCAATCGTAAATAATCTATCTTGAATTTCAATTAATTGTTTTTTATATTTTTCATCAATTTCTTGATCACGAATGATTCCTATGTATGAATTTAATTCATCAATTGTTCCATATGCTTCAATTCGAATAGAACTTTTTAAGACACGTGTCCCGCCAATTAATTGAGTTGTTCCCGTGTCTCCTTTTTTTGTATATACTTTCATTATTTTGTTGTAGATAATCTATTTAATTCATTTTTTAACTCTTGTATCCTTAGTACTTTTCCATGTAAGCGAATATTCTTAGCTGTTTCAGTGAAAAAGCGATGTTTACCTTCTAAATATTTCAATTGATATTCTATCCATTCTTTGTCTGACATTTCTGTACCATAATTTGCCATTTCAGTTCTTAAACGATTGGCTACTGAATAATAGTCAGCTCTTCCAAAGTAATCATGATCTGCATCACACATTATTTTTTGAAGTAAAGTCTTCTTTGGTTTGTTGTGGTGAGTTGAATGAATTATGGATATGATTTCCTCAATATGAGCTTCTTTATATCCAAATTTAGGTAAATGGATACTTGCTAAATTTGCAGCAAATTCTTCATTATCCTTATTCGTTAATATAAATCCGGCATCATGGTAAAGAGCTGCGGTTTGAATAATTATCATTTCATCTTCAGTTAACCCTTCCAATTTCGCATATCTTGCAACAGCTTTTTCAACATTTAAAGTATGTGATAAATCATGGTAAGCAACTTCATCAGGTAATGATGCTTTTAAAATATTGAGTATATTCTTTCGCATGTGATTAAAATCAATTTGACTTAATTCACACATTGATAAAATTTCAGGTGAAGCTAATTTACCTTCTTTATAAAAACTATGCTCGATTTTCAAGTTCTCCATAAAGAACATTTCGATTTGTCCACCACGTTTTTTAATATCAATATTTCCTCTCGAGTTAATCTCAAAATATTCTTTTATTTGATCAGCAATAGTTGAAGTTATACTTATCGTATTTGGTTGCGCACTATGTTCAGCACGTGAAGCTATATTTACAGTATCACCCCAAACATCAAAGCTGAATTTCTTAGTTCCAATAATTCCTGCAACTAATGGACCTTGATGAATACCAATCCTGATTTCCCAATAGTCTTGTTTCATAGCTTTGGCAACTATTTTTTCGTTAATCATGAAATCACGAATTTCCAAAGCTGCTAAACACGCTCTAATGGCAGGTTCTTTATTGTTTTCGGTTACACCACCTAAAACCATGTAAGAATCTCCAATTGTTTTAATTTTCTCCAAATTATATCTTCCGATAATTTCATCAAAATGAGTAAAATAATGCTCTAATTTTCTTAGTAATTGCATAGGTTTTACTTTACTCGCTTTTTGAGAAAAATTTACGAAATCGGTAAATAAAACAACACCATTTTCAACTCGTTTTGGAGAAAATTTTCCGTTTGTATTTAAATCGTCTAAAACATTTTGAGGAAAAATATTACTTAATAATTGCCCAATTCGCTGATCTTTGTAAAATAGCGCTTTATAAACTTCTATTTTAGAGACAATTAAATTAGGGTTGAACGGTTTTGTAATAAAATCAATGGCTCCTTCATGTAATCCTTTGATCATCCTTGAGCCAGAATAGATATCTTTCGAAATAACAATAATGTAAATGCTCTTTATAATACTTATTTCTTTTATTTGACGGAAAACATCAAATCCAGGAAAAGAAGGACAATCTATGTTAATCAGTAAAATTCCAATTTCTTTTTTACTTAGAATCGGAATTGCGTCATTGAAAGTATGAACGGATAGTATATTATTTCCTCCACCACCAAGAATTCCTTTTAAACCCTTTTGGCTTTTGTCATCCTCATCTATGATCAGTAAATTGATAAAACGCTCCATAACTTTCAAATAATATTGAAAAATAATGATAATTGTTTACTGAATCATCGATTTTGATTAAAAAAATATGTCTTAAAATAAATCATTAGTTATTTATTTGTCATTGAATGTTTTAGGTTTCCTCCTTTGAGGGAGGATAAAGGAGGGTGATAATAGTAAATTTAATTGTAAGAAATATTTATACTTTAAATTAAAAAACATTATCATTTTAAATTTCTTATTTTATGACTGAGTCATAAGATTATTAATAACACTTTCTATATTAACAGTTATACCATTCATAAATAATATTTTTTGGATTACTTCATCCACTATTGCGTCTGGACAAGAAGCTCCTGAAGTTATGATAATATCTATTCTATCTTTTGTGGGAAGGTAATTCGATATTAATTCAATTTCTTTTGAATGAATGTTGTACGATTGCAATTCACTTGTAGAAAGAATGTTTTCTTTGTTATTAATGAAGTATGATGGAAATTTTTGTTCTAATAACTCTACTAAATGCGTTGTATTTGAACTATTATAACCTCCAATAATTAATGCAAAATCAGCTTCATTTTCCATCAAGCCTAAAGTTGCAGTCTGATTGTCATTTGTTGCATAACAGAGCGTATCTCTTGTATCTGCAATATGATCTTTAATAGTTTCTAAACCATGTTTAGTAATCATCGTTTCACGAAGAAAATCAGTAATTTCCTGAGTTTCTGTCGCTAACATTGTTGTTTGATTTACAACCCCAATTTTATTTAAATCTGATGAAGGATCAAAATTTGAAGAATATCTTCCTTTAAATTCTTCTTCAAAAGTTGAAATATCATTTTTACCTGTTATGAAATCAGCTAATTTTTTGGCTTCCTTTAAGTCTTTAATCACCAAAGAAGGAGCATTTTGTTGACTGTGTGAAAAAGTAGCTCTCGTTTCTTCATGAGAATGTTTTCCATGAATAATGATTGTATGATTCGTTTTCCCAAGTGTTTCTGAACGATTCCAAACCTTTTCTACAAAAGGACAAGTGGTATTGTATTTTGAAACTTGAATACCTTTTTCAGTTAACAATTGTTCAATTTCAACCGTTGTTCCGAAAGCTGGAACGATTACAATGTCTTCTGAAGTCAATTCATCCCAAGCTATTAATTGATTTCCAGTTGTATCCTGAAGGAATTGAATCCCATTTTTCAATAAATCTTCATTCACACCAGGATTGTGAATCATTTGACTTAATAAGAAAATTCGTTTGTCAGGATTTTCATAAATCGCTTTGTAGGCAATTTCAATCGCATTTTCAACACCATAACAAAACCCAAAATGGCGCGCAATTAAAAATCGAATTTTTCCAAAATCAAGAATAGTAGGAGAGAAGTCCTTCTTGCGAGGATCATCTGACTTTCGCTTTTCTTTCACCTGACTTATAATTGGAGATCTGTAAAACTCTGGAATTTCAAATTTTTTCATGTGCGTTATTTTCGATTGTAAAATTACAAATTACAGATTACAAATTGCAATTATTCTGCAATCTGTAATCTGCCAATTTATAATCTTCAAATCTGCAATTTGCAATCAGGCTTAATTGATTGGTAAATTCTGATCTTTATTGTATTTCACTTTATATTGGAATTCAATCGTTTTCGTTTCTTTCGTTTTGATATTCAAATCCCATTCAATGATTCCTGTTTTATCATCGTAACGACCTTTACTCATATCTAATGCCTCAATTGTAATATCTGTATTTTGAGTGATTGGTAGTTGATCTTGAAGAATTATATTAATACCATTTGATTTCAAGTTTTTAACCTCAATTGCATAGGAGTATGTTTTCTCAATGTAATTTCCAACGATTTTCTCTTTGCAATCTTTTTTCAATAAATTTCGACGAATGATAATATTTGGATCTTTACCTAAACTTAAATTTAACGTATCTTCCATAGTTGTTGGATCGATGTAAGTTTCTCCAATATAACTTCCTTCAAAGAAAATATTCGCTTTAGCAGGAATCAATTGCAATTCATCTAATTTAGAAAGTTGAGCTACTAAATAAGCTCCATTATCTAATTTTGGAGCTGCGAAATAATTGTATTTTACTTCTAAATCAATGTTTTTTACTAAAACCATATGTTGCTCACTATTCGATTTAATAGAATAAGGTAAATCAATTTTAAATTCTGCTGAAATAACATGATCAATCACTTGGACAAATTCGGTAGCACTCAATGCATTTACTTCCATTTCGCTATCTGTTGAAGTTGAAAAACCATATGATTTTGCTTTATCAGCCATTGATCTTGGTGGCATTGTTCGATTATTTTTGTAACTGACCTGTTCTTGTTTGTACATATTATAGTCAATATACCAAGGATGTAATGTTGGTTTTGTTTTATTTTGATAAGGATTGTTTGTAGAAATATTCAAATTCACATTATCCCAATCTGTTCCTGTGTTTTGATAAACTTGCGCTTTATAGTTTAAATTGATTTTTCCTGAAGAAATATCACTTCGAATATCATACAAAGGCGTCCAACCAGCTTCAGAAACTAAATAAGAAATCGTGAATTTACCTGATACGATTTCTTTAGCGGATAATGTAACGATGATTCTGTGCGTTGGTTCGTTATTTTCAGGATTCAAATTTGCGTTTGATTGGTAATTTCTCAATTTATAGATGCGATCGTCCATTCCACGTTTACGTTCAGTTTTATCTGCTTTTTTACGATTTAATTGTTGAATACGTTTATTTAATTCCAACATTTTAACAGAATAATAGTCAACTGCTTGTTTCAGCAAGTTAATCGAGTCATTCACTTTTCCTTGACCACGAATTGCACCATTACTAATTAAGATTGTTTTTGTCGCAGTTAATACATCAATTTCATCTTGAATTTCTTGAAGATCAAATTGAATTGCATTGATTGAATCTTGTAAAAATTGAATATCCTTTCTGATTTTCAACGGTAAACCTTCTAATGCTACTTCTTCTGGTTTTGGATAGAAGATAGAATGTTTAGAATCTAAAATAATTACATTTCCTGTTGCTTTAACTTGTATGCTATTCGGATCTATCGTTGCACAGATGCCTTCGATGATGACTTCAGTGATTCCTGGTTTAATAGTATAACTTGCTTTTCGATAAATCTGAGCACCTTGCGCGTAAACCGAAACTTCGCTTATTGTTGATTTAATGATTTCTTTTTCATTCGCAAACAATGATTGATGAATTAAAAGCGCTACAATAATAATTAATTGATTCGCCCATTTAAATTTGATTATATTTTCCATAATTTCTTGTATTTTTGATTCTGTACAACCAAACATTTAAAACGTTCAACCAAATATGAATAAATCTAGATTTTCATTGAAGCGATTGATTAAGTATGGCTTTTTAATTATTTTGTTGATTCTTGTTTGGTCTAACTTAGCTGTATATTTTACAAGTAAAGATTATTTGTTTAGCAAAGTTGAAGATGTTCCGTCAAGAAAAGTAGGTTTACTTTTGGGAACGAGTCGATATTTAAAATCAGGAAGTGAAAATGCATACTTTTTTAATCGTATAGAGACTACTGTAGCTTTGTATGATTCGGGAAAAATTAAATGTGTACTTGTTTCTGGTGACAACGGAACGAAAGAATACAATGAACCAGAAGATATGAAGACAGAATTAATCAAGCGTGGAATCCCTGAGAATAAAATTTATCTTGACTTTGCAGGATTTGATACTTATGATTCTATGATTCGAGCTCAAAAGGTTTTTGGTTTAAATGGTTTCACAGTTATTTCTCAAAGGTTTCATAATAAACGAGCTGTTTATATCGCAAGAAAAAACGGAATAGACGCAATTGCCTGTAATGCAAAAGATGTCGATGCTTATTTTGGTTTGAAAACAAATATTAGGGAATTTTTTGCCTGTGTGAAAGCTTTTTTTGAAGTTAAATTGGCAGCTGATCCTACATTTTTAGGAGAGAGAATAAAGATTTTAGAGTAAGAACAGTTTGAAGCTGTTTCTTATTTATTAGATTCAAGTAACTTCAATTGACTTTACAATTAGTGATCATTTAAGAAAATGCAATAAATGGAATAATGAATTTGAGTCAATATTATCTATTATTAAATAAGGCTATAATATTTTATATATACACCTATTATATACAAGGTGTTTTACTAAGTAAATACAAGTAGGCTTAATCGAAATAGTTCTAATTAAAGAGTGTTTTATGTTAATTGATTGGTTTTTCTAAAAAAGTTTGAAAAATAATTCACTGAAAAATAATCAATTACAAATTATTTTCAATTTTATTAAAAAAAGATTGTTTAAAACGCTTGCAGATTCAAAAAGAGTACATATCTTTGCCACCGCTTACAACGGTTAGCAATATTAAAAGTAGGGACTTGATTCATCAAGTCAATTGACATAAAGGAAATAAAACGTATCGAACAAAATCTTTTTTAAAAATAAATTAAAAAAGTGTTGTGAGAATAAAAAGTTTGATTACCTTTGCACCCCGCTAACGAGCGAGATGTTAAAAAAAAAGTTTTAGATTAA
>Ga0315909_10000223_pt1 | contig 74992 bp, 74 predicted proteins | sample LakEriMetagenome_11_FD_203527 | JGI IMG/M metagenome (GOLD analysis project Ga0315909, IMG submission 203527) | Freshwater fungal communities from buoy surface, Lake Erie, Ohio, United States - Buoy 2 MA125 | ecosystem: Environmental > Aquatic > Freshwater > Lake | place: USA: Lake Erie, Ohio...
CGCACCTGATGATTTCGGATGCAGCAGCGCTCAACTTGCACCATGAACTTGATATCAAACGAAAAGATATCGAGACCCTCGCAAACGTCGTCCACAGCGTACGCGATATTGGTGCCTGTGTAGCCAGCGGTTCTTTTCACACCGACGGGATGGTCATCGCTCCCTGTTCGATGAAAACGCTCGCTTCGGTCGCGCACGGGATGTGCGACAACCTGATCACCCGAGCAGCAGATGTCATGCTCAAAGAACGCCGCCGTCTGGTGCTGATGGTGCGCGAAACCCCATTGAATCTGGCCCACTTGCGCAACATGACAGCGGTCACCGAAATGGGCGGGATTATTTTTCCACCGCTGCCGGCGCTCTACCAGCGTCCGCAGACAGTCTTAGAAATGGTGGATCACACGGTGGGCCGGGTTCTCGATCTGCTATCCGTCGAGCAGACGTTGGCGCCGGAATGGACGGGATTGAAGACCGAGCGTTCGTAGTAACTTGTAGCTGAGTCGTCAGGTTTGGTCGGGCAGAGGATCGGTAGCCACGGGCTCTTCCTGCGTCGACTCTTGTGCATTTCCCTCCTGCGCTGATTGCCGTGCTTTTCCTTCCCGCATGACATTTACCATCCGCTCGATGGCTTCGGTAAAGCCATTCATGGAAAATTTGCTGGTCTTGAATTCACCGTTGGCGAGGGGAAAAGCAATACCAATGACGGGTGTTTTAGCAAACGCCTCGTTCAGATAAGGGGTCTCGGTAAACCAATAGAGCATCACGTCGCCGTTCGCAGTGCTCATGGGCTCGCACACCGCGTCGAGCGCAAGCGCGCCCACATCTGAGGTCAACATGAGCGGGTAATTAGCACTGGGCTCGCAATCAAGTCCATTGGCAAAATAATATCTACAGTTACCGTCACCACACATCATGCCCAGCATGGAGATGCCGTTTTCATGGGTGCTGGCCTCGCCTCTTCCATCGAGAAATTGCGAAATCCAGTCACCGTGCTCGACTCTTTCCTGCGCACTGGCTGGCAGGACTGCAGTAAAAATCAGTATCAGCAGAACAATAAGGCGTTGCATCGTATCTCCACGCATTACATCTCCGTTTAAACCAGAATGGTCGGAATTTACCACGGGGGCCAATCCGCTTGCCTGCCGGGCAAATGAGCATAGCCGGAGACCGTAGGCTGAATCTCTGAATGGCACCGGACATCTCCATCAAACGAGGACCGGTCTGACCGCGACGTCGGCAGCCAATCTTTCATTAAAGACCTCTCTCAATGGATATCCAGTTGTGCCTCTCCCAGTCCGCTGATCTCGATGCGTACCCGGTCACCCGCATTGAGCCATTGGGTCTCGACCACACTGCCAAGCATCACGAACTCGCCCGCCTTGAGCCCGGGCAGACCGTGCTCTGACTGAGCATTGGCCAGCCAGGCAAGCGCATTGAGTGGATGGCCGAGCACCATGGACCCAACACCACGACCAACTTCGATACCGTTGATCACGGCACGACCTGTCAGTGCGGCAAGATCGAGATGGTGCCAGTCGGATACCGGACGACCCAGCACACAACCGGCATTAAAAAAGTCATCGGCAACCAAGGTAGGTATGCCGAGGGCGCGATAATTTTCGTAGCGCTCATCGACCAGTTCAATCGCTGCCATGACCTCAGCGACTGCAGGTGCGACGGTCTCTCTGGTATAGGGTGCGGACTGTGGCGGCAAGTCCGCGGACAAGCGAACGGCTATCTCACATTCCATCCCAATTTTCACGAAACCATGACGCGGCACCTTGCCATGTTCATGCATCACTGTTTTGCTGAAAATTCGACCGGCACAGGGATGATTGATGTTCACAAAAGCCTGCATGACCGGCGTTGTGCAGCCAATCTTGTGCCCCACCATCTCTCCCATGCCTACATCAATAAGCTGGGCATTGATCGCAGACTGTATCGCATAACCATCGGTCACGCTGTGGGGGGCGAGATCCTCCGGCAGCGCCACAATCGGTGTCAGAGAGAGTCTTTGCCTGAGCAACTGCGTCGCAGCGAGATGGATTGTATTTTTCAAAATAATTCTCCGTTAATCATTTTTTCTTTGTATGCCGTCTCAGAGTCTAACAAAAACCCGAGCAAACCCAGGCTCAGGGAAACACTAAATAAAGTCGCTTGCGGCGAGCCAGCGCAGCAGCGCGATACAGCCACCCTAAAAGTCAAGGGCTTGGTGCCGTTTGGCTAGCCAGAAAAGTTTACGGTGTTAGGTAATCCGGGCTTCCTAAGCCCGAGGTAAAAAACAAGATTTCAAAAAGGCACGATACCTGTATTTTCGAGGCCTCGGTAGCAAGGGAGACGCTGAATAATTCCACGTTTTATGACGAGCAAGCGTGGCTGTGCGACGCGGAGATCCGTGGAATCCAGGGCTTGATGCCACAAACCTTGCCACAAAAGTTTCCGCCCTTGTTTAATCAGCGGTTTCCAAGATTTTCATTCGGAAATCGAAGAAAAATGCGCTGGTTTTCAGGGTTATAATCCGCCGTTTTCTTTCATTCGCCATTACTGGGTTATTCGGAGATTCTCATGGGTTCTATCTTCAAACAAGCTGGCTGGATCGCACTCGCGCTTCTGGGTGCATTCGCGCTCGGTACCGTCGCGCTTGCCCGCGGTGAAACCATTAACGCGCTGTGGATTGTGGTTGCAGCAGTGGCGGTGTATCTGATTGGCTACCGTTTTTACGCGCGCTTCATTGCAACGCATGTAATGCAGCTTGATGCCAACCGGGCAACACCAGCAGTACGTCTGAATGATGGTCTCGATTATGTGCCCACCAACAAGCACGTGCTGTTCGGCCACCACTTTGCAGCCATTGCAGGCGCTGGCCCCCTGGTGGGACCGGTACTGGCTGCGCAGATGGGTTATCTGCCCGGCATGATGTGGATTCTGGCGGGCGTGATTCTCGCGGGCGCAGTGCAGGATTTCATGATTTTATTCATATCTGCTCGCCGCGATGGTCGCTCGCTGGGTGACATGATCAAATCCGAGTTGGGTATCGTGCCAGGCTTGATTGCGCTGTTCGGTACTTTCATGATCATGACGATTCTGCTGGCGGTGCTGGCGCTGATCGTTGTGAAGGCGCTGGCAGAAAGTCCATGGGGTACGTTCACGGTCGGTGCAACAATCCCGATTGCGCTGTTCATGGGCATCTACAGTCGCTACATTCGGCCGGGCCGGGTCGGTGAAGTTTCCATCATCGGTTTCATCCTGCTGATGCTCGCTATCGTGGTTGGCGGTCAGGTTGCCGCCGATCCTGTGTGGGGTCCCGCATTCACTTTCAACGGCAAACAGCTCACCTGGATGCTTCTTGCTTATGGTGTCGTCGCGTCGATGCTTCCAGTCTGGCTGCTGCTGGCGCCGCGCGACTACCTTTCCACCTTCCTGAAGATAGGCACGATTGTCGGACTAGCTCTGGGCATATTGTTCGTGGCCCCAGATTTGAAAATGCCGGCCATTACCAAATTCATTGATGGTTCAGGTCCTGTCTGGTCGGGCACGCTCTTCCCCTTCCTTTTTATTACGATTGCGTGTGGTGCAGTATCGGGCTTTCATGCATTGATTTCTTCAGGCACGACACCCAAACTTTTGGAAAACGAAATGCATGCGCCTTACATTGGCTATGGCGGCATGTTGATGGAATCTTTTGTCGCCATCATGGCACTGGTCGCCGCGAGCATTATTGAGCCGGGCGTTTACTTTGCGATGAATAGCCCCGCTGCCATCATTGGCACGAGTCCCGAGAGTGCGGCAGCTGCGATCAGTCAGTGGGGTTTCATCATTACCCCAGAAATGTTGCAGCAGACCGCGACGAACGTCGGCGAAAGTACGATTATTTCTCGCACTGGTGGTGCACCGACCCTGGCAGTAGGAATGGCGCAAATATTTTCCAGTGTGTTTGGGGGCCAGGCGATGATGGCTTTCTGGTACCACTTTGCGATTCTGTTTGAAGCACTCTTCATTCTGACCGCAGTTGATGCAGGTACGCGCGTTGGCCGTTTCATGCTGCAAGACTTGATCGGGACCGTGATACCGCCGTTCAAGGCGCTGCCGGGAATGGTTGCCGGATTGATCGGCACCTTGCTCTGTGTGGGCGCGTGGGGTTATTTCCTTTATCAGGGTGTGGTGGACCCTCTGGGTGGCATCAACACGCTGTGGCCTTTGTTTGGTATTTCCAACCAGATGCTGGCCGCCGTTGCACTCATGCTAGGCACTGTGGTGCTATTCAAACTCAAGCGCGAAAAATTCGCGTGGGTCACCCTGGTACCAACGGTGTGGCTACTGGTTTGCACGCTGACCGCGGGTTATCAGAAACTCTTTCATGAAAACCCTCGTATCGGTTTTCTTGCGCATGCGCAGAAATTCAAAACAGCTGCTGCCGATGGTCAGGTACTGCCTCCCGCGAAATCACCCGAGCAAATGCAGCAGATCATTATGAACGACTATATTGATGCAACACTGGCTGCGATTTTTATGGCGGTGGTGCTCTCCATATTATTCTTTAGTATTCGTGCCTGCCTGCAGGCGCTCCGCTCGGACAAACCCACCTCCGAAGAAGCGCCAGTAGTTTCATCAGCCACCGCAAGTGCCTGAGCCCTGAGGAGATAGGATGTTTGGAGAACTAGGAAAATTCGGCGCCTACCTTGGTCAGACTGCAAGACTGATGGTAGGCCTGCCCGATTATGATAACTACCTGAATCATATGCAGGCAAATCATCCGGACCAGCTGCCAATGAGCTACGAGGCTTTCTTCCGGGAGCGCCAGGATGCTAGGTATGGCGGCAGTGGCCGAGTGCCTAAGTGCTGCTAAAGCAGTGCTGCGAACATCAGGCCAAAAATTGCAGTTCAAAGCAGCATTGGGGCGCTTATCCGAGGATCTACCGAGACGGCCGGCTTTGACGCTTCATGTGGAACCGGCCGCACTCACTCTAACAGTCTCTAATAAAAAGCCGCTGGCCAATCAGGCCGCCGCCGACGGTATGGTTGTACGACAAGGCGGTGCAATGGCGCTAGCGGCGTTTTGTTAGAACCTCCAAGACATACAAGGTCGAAATACATCCCTGCATTGCCTAAGCCAGCATAGGCTGGACCCAATCTCACGCTTCAGATCTCCGAAGACGCGATTGCAGTTATCCGAGATAGCCTTCTCGCGAACGACTTCAAAGGTCAGCATGCCGCTACCGCGATCTATCTGATTGGCATACCGCGAGGCCCCGAATGTACCACTCATCCGACATGTCGCCTCTCCGTTTTCAGGTATCGACCAGCGCAGGCTTCGTCGAAAACATCACCGACCGACGAAGACAGAGGGGAAAGTGCTGTGGAGTACTACGAGCATCTCCTGATAGCAGAAAATGCGCAATGAAGGCAACCGACGGGAAGAAGAGAGATAGCTGCGTACCCTAGGCGACCATGAGATAGAAGGTCCACGCGGCAGAATGGGCCAGAGACGACCCAGCTGTAAACAATAACGATCTTTCCGAGTGTAGGATGGTGCCGGCTGCAGGACTCGAACCCGCCACCCCATGATTACAAATCAAGTGCTCTACCTGATGAGCTAAGCCGGCCGTCAAACCCCCAGATTATACGTTATTTGATCCGCGTTAGCCTCGGACGCCCTCCTTTTCCCGGCGGATCGGGTTGCTTGTCATCGTCGGGCGTTTTGTCAGAGCCAGTAGACCCTGGGGGAACGGACGAGAGCAGGGGCGATATTTTTCTCGATGGCGTTTTCACCGGCTCACTGCGCGGTTTTTTCTTGCGCTGACCGTCTCCCTCACGCTGGACCTCGAAGGCCATACCCTGACCGTTCTCCCTGGCATAAATGGCACTTACATTCGAGACCGGTACTTCGATTTCCCGTGCAACACCACCGAACCTTGCTTTGAAATGAATGAAATCGTTATCTATTTTCAGATTACCGGTCGCCTCGAAGCTGATATTGAGAACGATCTCACCGTTTTTCACAAATTCTGCCGGTACACGAGTGTGAGCATCTACCACCACTACGATATAGGGTGTGTAGCCATTGTCGGTGCACCACTCATAGAGCGCGCGCAACAGATAGGGTTTGGTAGAAGTTTCCGACATCAGACAGTCACATTACAAAAATCTTGGCAAAAGAACGCAGCGTCTGCCCCCAAGGGAGCTGTGGCAAACCAAGAGGTCCACTGCCGACAATGATTAGCGTCGCATTACTTTTTCCGAAGGGGTCAGCGCCTCAATATAAGCAGGACGCGAAAAAATCCGCTCCGCGTATTTCATCAATGGTGCAGCCGTTTTGGAAAGTTCCACACCATAGTGATCCAAGCGCCAGAGAAGAGGCGCAATAGCCACGTCGAGCATGGAGAACTCATCTCCCAACATGTACTTGTACTTGAGGAATAGCGGCGCCAGCGTCGTGAGGCGATCGCGAATTTCACTACGCGCCTTTTCGTGATTTTTTTCGGCAGAACGCGATTTTTCATTTTCGAGCGTATGCACATGCACAAACAATTCCTTTTCGAAATTGAATAGCATCAGACGGGCGCGAGCACGCATGAGTGGATCTGCCGGCATGAGCTGCGGGTGAGGGAAGCGCTCATCAATATATTCATTGATGATATTCGACTCATAGAGCACTAGCTCGCGCTCGACTAGTATGGGCACCTGACCATACGGATTCATGGTTGAAATATCCTCAGGCTTGTTGAACAAATCCACATCGCGGATTTCAAAATCCATACCCTTCTCGAACAAGACAAGTCGGCATCGCTGCGAGAATGGGCAGGTTGTGCCCGAATAGAGGACCATCATGATTTCAGTTCCTTGGAAACAAAGAGGGTGAGACAGCATGCCGCCTCACCCCACTCATACATATCTGATTCTCTGAATTACTTGCTTTCATCACTCTGCGCGCGATGCTTTCATGCAGAAAATACAGGGCTACTATTTGACTTCTCTCCAGTAGGAGGCGTTCAGTCGCCAGGCCAGCAGAACCAGCAGAGACATGAACAGCAAGACCCAGACACCCACCTGCTGACGCTTGTTTTTCACGGGCTCGCTCATCCACGCCATGTAACCCACGAGGTCAGCCATTGCAGTGTCATATTCCTGTGACGTCATTTTCCCCGCTTTGATTTGCTCGAAGCCGGCAAACTTGTGCACGGTTTTAGACTCATCATGCGGATCCTTCTCTTCCACGAACTTCGCCTTGCGAACACCCTGCAGCTCCCAGAGCACGTGCGGCATACCCACATTAGGGTATGCCAGATTATTCCACCCAGTGGCACGACCTTCGTCTACATAGTAGGTCCGCAGATAGGTGTAAACATAATCCGCACCTGAACCTTCGCCCGAAGACTTCGCCCGAACAATCACCGAGAGATCCGGCGGCGCCGCACCGAACCAGGATTTCGCATCTGAGACACTCAAATTACTTTTCATCAAATCACCCACCTTGTCGGAGGTGAAGAGAAGATTGTCACGGATTTGCGCATCCGACAAACCGATATCGCGCAAGCGGTTGTAACGAACCAACGATGCCGAATGACAATTCAAGCAATAGTTGACAAATAGACGGGCACCGTTTTGCAGTGCCGTCAAGTCACTACTGCGGTCCGGTGCGCGATCCAAAGGGTGCCCTGCATCAGAAGCCACAGCAAGAACCGGCGCGAGCACCATTACTGCGATCATTTTTTTTAAGATATTCATTCCTGTTCCTTTGCGGCCTAGTGCGGCTGGAAGTTCACGCGCTTGGGCACTGGCTTGAACTCACCCATAGCACTCCACCAAGGCATGAGCATGAAAAAGCCGAAGTAAATCAGCGTACCGACCTGAGCTACAAATGTACGGACCGGCGTGGGTGCTTGAACACCGAGATACCCTAGTACCAAAAAGGTGACACCAAACACCGCATACACAATCTTGTGCCAGTCTGGGCGGTAGCGAATGGATTTCACCGGGGAGTGATCCAACCAAGGCATAGCAGCAAGAATGAGTACGGATACTCCCATTAAAACCACACCCCAGAATTTGGCATCAAACACCAACATTCCAACGACGAGAACCAAAGCTATGCCCACCACGCCGTTCTTGATCATCTGAGGCAACCGGGTGCGAAAAACAACCAGTGCAGCGTAGGCAATAGTGAACAAGATGAGCGCTGACATGAACTGTGAGGTTACCGCACGCAGGATCGAGTAAAACGGCGTGAAGTACCAAACAGGCGCAATGTGCGGTGGCGTCTTGAGCGGATCAGCCGGGATGAAGTTGTTGTATTCGAGGAAGTACCCCCCGAATTCCGGCGCAAAGAAAATCACTGCACTGAAAATCGTGAGGAAAACCGACACACCGAAAATGTCTTTGGTGGTGTAGTACGGATGTGACGGAATGGTGTCGACGCCGTGACCATCCGGGCCGAGGTTGTCTTTGACCTCGATACCATCCGGGTTGTTGGATCCGACTTCATGCAAAGCAATCAGGTGGGCGACCACCAGTCCAAGCAGCACCAGTGGAATCGCAATCACATGGAACGCAAAGAAGCGATTGAGCGTGGCATCGGAGACCACATAGTCACCACGAATCCATAATGACAGATCGGGGCCGATAAAGGGGATCGCGCCAAACAGGTTCACAATGACCTGAGCGCCCCAGTAGGACATCTGCCCCCACGGGAGCAGATACCCGAAAAACGCTTCTCCCATCAGGCACAGAAAAATAGCGACGCCAAACAACCAAATCAGCTCGCGGGGCTTACGATAGGAGCCGTAGAGCAGCGCACGTGTCATGTGCAGATACACGACGATGAAGAATGCCGACGCGCCTGTTGAGTGCATATACCTCACCAGCCAGCCCCAGGGCACTTCGCGCATGATGTACTCCACCGAGGCAAAAGCCAGCTGCGCATCCGGTTTGTAGTTCATTACGAGGAAAATACCAGTGACGATCTGAATCACCAGCACCAGCGCCGCAAGCGAACCGAACAGGTAAAAAAAGTTGAAATTCTTGGGCGCGTAGTACTTGCCCCACTGGTCTTCCCAGAGTTTGGTCAGTGGGAAGCGGGAGTCAACCCAGCCCAGCGCTTTTTGTGCAATCGGCGCATCAGCCGGTAATTTTTTCTCGACAAAAGCCATGATCAAGCCTCACCTTTCTCATCTCTACCAATTGCGATTCGTGTATCACTCAGGTACATGTGGCGCGGCACTTCGAGATTGTCCGGCGCAGGTTTGTTTTTGAAGACGCGACCTGCGAGGTCAAATGTCGAACCATGACATGGACAGAGGAAACCACCCGCCCAGTCATCGGGCAATGAAGGCTGAGCGCCGGTCTGAAACTTCGTGCTTGGAGAACAGCCCAAGTGGGAGCAGATGCCAACGGCTACCAGGATCTCCGGCTTGATGGATCTGGTTTCGTTTCGCGCGTATTCAGGTGTGAGGTCTTTGGGGTTGCGTTCGGATTTTGGGTCGGCAACCAGTGTATCGGTCTTTTTTAATGACGCCACCATGTCGGGCGTACGCTTGATAACCCAAACGGGCTTGCCGCGCCATTCGACTGTTTTCATTTCACCAGGCTTGAGATCCGCAATGTCCACTTCGACAGGTGCGCCTGCTGCTTTCGCACGCTCGGAGGGCTCAAAAGTGGAGACAAACGCGCCGGCAGCTGCAAGACCGGCGACACCACCTGCAGCAGCGGTTGCAACCAACAGGCCGCGTCGACCCGGGTCGACCTGATTTTCGTCACTCATAACTCAATCCCAATCGGAAAAATGCGAACAAGGTTGGAAATTCCGGAAACCCTCGATTATAGCGGAGCTCACTGCAATTTTGTGGAGGGGGGTGCATGGCCGCCGGTAAAGCGAGCAAATGCAAGGCGCCGCGAGATAAGTTTTTAACTTGATAATGACAATCAAGGGTCCGGCGAGCCCATCTTGTCAGCCTCCGATGGCTGGGGATTCACAGACTCGGCGTCCGAGTCAGGCTCAAAACGCAACAGGCCGCGCCGGTGCGCTTCAAACACCGCCTCTGAGCGAGAATGGACTGAGAGTTTGCCGTAAATACGCTTCACGTGGGTCTGTACGGTGCTAACAGACAAGCATAGCGCGGCGGCGACCTTGGCAAAACTTCCACCGCGGGCGATCAATTCAAGAATCGCGCTTTCACGGCGCGTCAGCCCGGGCATCTCGGTATGCGAGCTCTCATCGTCAGAATGGTGGGCGCTTCGCATTCTGGCCAATACTTTGCGAGCGATCACCGGGCTGATCGGAGAGCCTCCCGCCCTCAGGTCCAAAATGGCGCGAACAATATCCGCATGCCCGGCCTCCTTAAGCACATAGCCAGAGGCGCCCGCCTCAATGCAAGCGAACACTTGGGATGCTTCACTCGACATGGTGATCACCATGATGTCCGCCTCGGGCAATACACGCCGGCAGTGACGAATAATTTCAAGACCAGAACCGTCAGGCAAACCCAGATCTGTCAAAAGAAGCTCAATGTCTTCTTGCTCCAATCCGTGTAAAGCCTCGTTGACCGAACCAAAAGCACTGACCAAGGTCAGAGAGGGCTCGAGATCAATGGCGTTACATAAAAGACGACGCGTAACGACATCGTCTTCAACAACCATAACCCGGCAATCCCGAGACAACGGCATGGGCAACATGTCAATCCAGACTTGGCAGCAAACGAAAGGTTCGGTGGACAAGTTACCGGTTTAGTTCCCATTTCACGGCGTTTTTGCCAGTCAGATTTAGACAGGATTCGGCACATCGACAAATTCGTGCCGAATGCCGAACTGCTTTTCTATATGCCGACCAAGGGCTTGCACCCCGAAGCGTTCAGTGGCGTGATGACCGCATGCGAGATATGCCACCTGCGATTCGCGGGCTAGATGCACCGTTTGCTCGGAAATCTCGCCACTGAGATAAACACCAACCCCTGCGGCGATGGCATCAGCGAGCGCGTTTTGCGCGGCTCCGGTACACCATCCAACCCTGCTCACCACTTGATCGAGATTACCGATGACCAAAGGAGCGCGCCCCAACGATCGCTCCACCAAGCAGGCAAGGTCGCGCACCGTGTTAATGGCGGGAGGCGTCACGCCCAGCCAGCCCAGATTCTGATCACCGAAACTTCCCTCCGGCTTTAAACCAAGTCGCTCGCCCAATTGCGCGTTATTTCCGAGCTGTGGATGTGCATCAAGCGGTAGGTGATAGGCAAACAAATTAACATTGTTTTCCAGTAGTAATTTCAGACGCTTTTGCCGGTGACCCACGACGCGCGGATCTTCACCCTTCCAGAAGTACCCGTGATGAACGAGCAAGGTATCTGCGCCCTTTTCCAGCGCAGCCTCGATCAATGCAAGACTTGCCGTCACACCGCTGACAACATACTGGACCTGCTCACCCCCCTCAACTTGTAAGCCGTTGGGGCAATAGTCACGAAAACGGTTAATATCCAGCGTGCTGGCAAGATGCGATTCCAGCATGTTACGGTTGACTTTATTTCCGCTCATTTCCATACCTGTTATGCGTCGTCTCTGGTTATTGTTTGCGCAGACCGTCACTGTGGCGCTTGCGCTGTGGTTCATTGTAGCGACACTCAAACCCGAGTGGCTGGCGGGTGATGCGTCCAACGCCTATCTGACATCAAAACCGGTACCCGTGCAAGAAGCGACGGGGAATGAGGCGATATCGGCGCACGGCAGTTACCGAGAAGCTGCCCGCCGCGCGATGCCTGCTGTGGTCAATATTTTCACCAGCAAGGAAGCGCGACCGCAGGCGCACCCCTTCAATAACGATCCGTTTTTCCGGCGCTTTTTTGGCGATGGTCCGTCCACGCAGGATGAAAAACAATTCAGTTTGGGCTCAGGCGTCATCATCAGCTCCGAGGGTTATATTCTGACGAATGACCACGTGATCGATGGTGCAGAAGAAATGGAAGTCGCGCTAGCGGATGGAAGAAAAGTGCCTGCCAAGCTGGTGGGTTCCGATCCAGATACCGATCTTGCGGTCATCAAGATCAATCTGAAAAATCTACCTTCGATTACTTTAGGCAGATTGGACCATGCAAAAGTTGGCGATGTGGTGCTGGCGATCGGCAATCCCTTTGGTGTCGGACAAACGGTCACCATGGGTATCATTTCCGCACTGGGCCGCAATCATTTGGGTATCAATACCTTCGAAAATTTCATCCAGACCGACGCCGCGATCAATCCGGGGAATTCTGGCGGCGCACTGGTTGATACCAACGGGCATCTGCTCGGTATCAATAACGTGATCTACACCCGCAGCGGTGGTTCATTGGGTATTGGTTTTGCGATTCCAGTGACCACAGTAAAAACGGTGATGGATGCCATTATCAGACAGGGGCAAGTGGTCCGTGGCTGGATCGGCGTTGAGCCGCAAGACATCACACCCGAACTCGCAGAGAGTTTCGGCCTGCAGAAATCGACAGGAACCATCATTGCCGGCGTGCTCAGAGGCGGACCCGCAGACAAGGCGGGTATGAAACCGGGCGACATACTCTTGTCGGTGGCCGACAAGCCGGTCTCGGACACGGTATCGATGATGAATCTGGTGGCACAACTGACGCCCGGGGAGAAGGTACGCGTGACCGTACTACGCAAATCGCGTGAGGCAGCCATTGAAATTACAGTCGGTCGCAGACCACGCTCGAAACAGCGCCGTCCCGTGGAAGGCGAGTAAATTTCATGCACCTGCGAGACTTGGTTCAGTTCCTGTCCGAACTGGAAGAAAATAATAATCGTGCCTGGTTCGTGATGAACAAACCTCGCTATGACATTCTGCGCAGTGAGTTACTGACCCTGGTCGAGACGCTGATAGCCGGCATCACGCGTTTCGATCCGGTGATTGCCGGTTGCAACCCGAAAAAAGCGATGTTCAGAGTGAACCGGGATCTGCGTTTCGCACGCGGCAAACCACCCTACAAAACCACTTTTTCGGCGGCGATCACGGTGAGCGGCCTCAAAAAACCCAGCCAGGGCGGCGGGCCTGCCTACTACTTCCACATCGATGCCAGAGGGATGTTGTTTTCAGCGGGTGGCGAATACGGACCACCCGCTGATCGGTTGCGGGCTGTACGCCAGCATATCGTCAACGATGCTGCGGGCTTTCAACGCCTCTTGCGAGACAAAGGATTACAAACTGTTTTCGGCGGCCTGGTGGAAAAAGACAAGCTGATACGTTTACCCAAAGGTTTTGATGCCGACGCGCCGCATTCGGAATTTCTGAGACTGAAGAGTTATATGGTTAGGCGGGAAGTCAATGTAATGAAACTGTCACCGGAAAAACTGCCTGATTTGCTGCTTGCGGATTTCAAAGCTTCCGCTCCGCTGGTGAAGTGGCTGCGAGCAGCCGGACCCACACCCTAGAAATGCTGGAGCCTTTAGGCAAACGGATCAGACGGTCTCTTCAGGTGCCTGTGTCGCCTTTTGAAACAAAGGCGCCAGCAGCAAACCAATTTCGTAGAGAAGACAAAGCGGAATAGCCAAAAAGAGCTGGCTCATGACGTCGGGCGGCGTCACGATCGCCGCAATCACGAATGCACCCACGATTACATAGGGCCGAATGGATTTCAGTTTCTCCACCGTGACCAGACCCATACGAACCAGCACGATCACGACGACTGGTACTTCAAAGGTTAGACCAAACGCGAGACACATCGTTAGAACAAAATCGAGGTAGTTTTCAATATCTGGCGCAACCGAAATCGATTTCGGCGCAAATTCGTTAATGAATTTGAAAACCGTACCGAACACAAAGTAATAGCAAAACGCCACGCCCAATATGAAGAGCGCTGAGGAGGAAATAATGAGAGGCGCTACCAGACGTTTTTCATGTGTATAGAGTCCCGGCGCAACGAAGGCCCACGCCTGATACAACACCCAAGGCAGCGAGATCATCAGGGCCAGCATCATGGTGACTTTCATGGGAACCATGAAAGGGGTGATAACGCCGGTGGCGATCATTTTCGACCCCTCGGGCAGCGCATTCATCATCGGCTGCGCGAGAAAATCGTAGACCGCAGCGGCACCCGGCCAGACTGCGAACAAGACAATAAACACCACAAGCACTACGGCCGATGCACGAACAAGTCGCGTACGCAACTCGATCAAATGGGAGATGAAAGTCTCCTGCATGCCAGGGGCGTTGTCGTCAGCCATGCTTTAGTTGAAAAACCGGATGGTTCTGCCGATATTGGGCCGGAAGCGCGCCACCCGCGCAGCACCTGACATTACACGTGTCTTGCGACCTGTCGATCGTTTAAACCAGATCGGCAATGAGGAGGTTTGTGACAGTTTTTTCTTCCTGAAATCGCGCCGCTTGGCTGCCAGCTCTTCATCGGTGGGGACGCGCAAGGCCTCGCTGTAGCCCGAATAGGCTTGATTGGCTTCAGCCATGGCTTCCGTCAGTGAGTCGCCAGCTTCGGTAAAATTTTGCTGAACCTCCGACAGGCTCTGATTGAGCGTCTGGTTGATTTTGGAGGTGGCACTCATGAAACCGGAGTGCATCTTGTTAAGCTCTTCCATCTGCATCTCGCGATTGACTTCGGCCTTCACGCTACTCATGTAGCGCTGCGCACGTCCCCATAGGGTACCCGCCATACGGGCAACCGCTGGGAGCTTTTCGGGACCAATCACGACCAGCGCGACCGCACCGATCAGCGCGATTTTGGTAAGACCGAGGTCAATCATCGGGACAGAAAGTCAGGAGGAATGCGCGCGGCCGACGGCGGCCGCAGTCGCTTGATGGAAGCAGTATCAGCTCTTGGATTTTTCGCGGGCTTCGACGTCAATAGTAGCTTTGTCCGTTACCTGAGAGGGGGCGCTGCCCTTATCCTCCTCGGAGCCTTTCACGCCATCTTTGAAACCTTTGACGGCCTTGCCGAGGTCGGAACCGATGTTACCCAATTTCTTGGTACCAAACACCAGCATGACTATCACCAGCACGATGACCCAGTGCCAAATACTGAACGAACCCATTTATATCTCCTAGCCGAACCCGCAGGCTCTCATCTGATAAATAATTTCACGGCAAAAATCACCGTTCGCTGCGCCATGGCCGGGGACCGCCCATAACGTGCAGGTGAAGATGGTACACCTCCTGACCGCCATCAGGACCGCTATTCACCAGTGTTTTAAATCCCCCCATCGGACCTTCGGGCGTATGCCGATAGCCACCGCCTAGCTCCGCCGCCAGTTTCGGCGCGAGTAGCATCATTTTACCCAACAATGCCGTGTGCTTCTCGTTCGCATCAGCGAGCGTTGGAATATGCTCGCGCGGCACGATCAGCACATGGACCGGCGCGGCAGGATGAATGTCGTGGAAGGCGATGACATCATCATCTTCGTAGACGGTCTTGGCGGGAATTTTGCCTGCTGCGATCTTGCAAAAAATGCAGTTATCCACGATTTGGCTCTCTTTCTTTGTGTTTTTAGGCGCCAGCGCCGCATGTCGTGGATCGAAGTGACGGTATCTGAAGTCCGCCGGCCACCTGATCCACATGCACGGTGGTTTAGGCTTTCCGCTCGTTTTGCTCGCGCTCCTTGAGCTTGCGATTGGCCATTTCCTCAATACCGGACAAACCCTCGCGACGCGCCAACTCGTCCAGCACTTGCTGAGGATTGAGGTCAAAGCGGGCGAGCATGATCAGCGAATGAAACCACAGGTCAGCACATTCATACACCAGCTTGCTGGCATCTGCGCCCGATCGCACATCCTTGGCGGCCATGACAGTCTCAGTGGCCTCTTCGCCGATTTTCTTCAGGATCGCATCATCACCTTTGTCGAACAAGCGCGAGACATAGGAGGTCTCAGGATTGCCGCCCGCTTCGGGCTTACGTGACTCGATGACTTGCGCCAGGCGTGAAAGCACGTCGCTCATATATTTATTTTTTGTAGATATCGTCCGGGTTTTTCAGCACCGGATCGACTTCGATCCAGTCCGGCTCGTCGCCATTGTCCTCGAGTTTACTGAAGAAGCAGGAATGTCGGCCAGTGTGACAAGCAATATCCCCTATTTGCTTTACTTTCAGCAGCAATACGTCCTGATCACAATCGACACGTATTTCCCGCACTTCCTGGAAATGCCCGGATTCCTCGCCCTTGTGCCAGAGCTTTTTGCGGGATCGGCTCCAGTAGACCGCCTGACCAAGTTCCACCGTGCGCGCCAGTGCATCGCGATTCATCCAGGCGAACATCAGTACCTCATTGGTCCCCACTTCCTGCGCAATCACGGGTACGAGTCCGTTTTCATCCCAATGAACACGGTTGAGCCATTTGATTCGCGCAATCATGTCAGCCTCATGGGTATACCCAACGCAGCCATGAATTGCTTGGCTTCCTGCACGCTGTGATGCTGATAATGAAAAATACTCGCCGCCAGAACGGCATCTGCATGGCCTTCGGTGATGCCGTCAGCGAGATCCTGCAGCGTGCCCACGCCACCAGACGCAATCACCGGAATTGATACAGCGTCAGAGACGGCGCGGGTGAGTGGTAAATCGAAACCCGACCGAGTACCGTCCCTATCCATGCTGGTCAGCAGAATTTCACCCGCGCCGAGGGATTGCATCTTGCGCGCCCACTCGACTGCATCCAGCCCGGTGGCACGCCGACCGCCGTGCGTAAATACCTCCCAATGCCCCGCGTCTGAGCGCTTGGCGTCGATCGCCACCACAATGCATTGCGAGCCATACTTGCCGGCCGCATCCGCAACAAGCTGCGGATTGGTTACCGCCGAGGTATTCATGCTGACTTTGTCAGCACCGGCATTGAGCAGACGACGCACGTCATCAACGGCTCGCACGCCACCACCAACAGTCAGTGGAATGAAGACTTGGGATGCAACCGCCTCAATGATGTGCAAGATGAGGTCACGGTCATCGGACGACGCTGTGATATCAAGAAAGGTGATCTCATCTGCGCCCTGCTCGTCATAGCGACGCGCGATTTCAACCGGATCGCCCGCATCGCGCAACTCGACGAAATTGACCCCTTTGACGACCCGTCCGGCAGTCACGTCCAGACAGGGGATGATGCGCTTGGCCAGGGTCATGTCAGTCTTCAGTGTCTTCGTCGAGTTCGCCGGAAAGTTCATCGGCACGCCTTTGCGCCTGACGGAGATCAAGCGTACCCTCGTAAATGGAACGACCGCAGATCACGCCTTCGATACCTTCATCCTGAACGGCGCATAGCGCCTCGACATCCTTGACGTCGTGAACGCCACCCGACGCGATGACAGGAATCGTCATGCTCTGGGCCAGCTTGACGGTCGCTTCGATATTGACACCTTTCATCATGCCGTCGCGACCGATATCGGTATAAACAATGGCCTCGCAACCGTAGTCTTCGAATTTTTTTGCGAGATCGATGACTTCATGGCCAGAGAGCTTGCTCCAGCCATCGGTCGCCACCTTGCCATCCCTGGCATCAAGCCCGACGATGATCTGACCAGGGAAGGCACTGCAGGCATCATGCAGAAAGCCGGGATTCTTGACCGCAGCGGTGCCGATGATGATGTAGGAGATACCGTCATCAAGATAACGTTCGATGGTGTCGAGATCACGTATGCCGCCGCCGAGCTGCACGGGGATCTCATCAATATCATGCTCGTCAGCATAGCCACGCACCGCCGCGAGAATCGCTTTGATCGCTGGCTCGTTTTTCGGCTTGCCGGCAAATGCACCATTGAGATCGACCAGATGCAAGCGCCGCGCACCCTGCTCTAGCCAGTGACGCGCCATCTGCGCGGGATCTCCGGAAAAGACCGTGGCCTGATCCATGTCGCCTTGCTTGAGGCGTACGCATTGGCCGTCTTTGAGGTCGATAGCAGGTATAAGCAGCATGGCTACTGGCGTTGGGAAGAGTTAATCAAGGGTTGAGGCAGGATGGGAGCTGGGGACGCGGGTCAAGGGTTCCAATGTACAAAATTTTTGTACAGCTGCAAACCGGCCGATGCACTTTTTTCAGGATGGAATTGGGTCGCAAAAATGTTATCTCTTCCTGCGGCGCAACAAAATGGTGCGCCGTAGACGCTTTCGGCAAGCACATGTGCGGGCTTGTCCGGTACCGCGTAGTAGCTGTGGACGAAATAGAAATAACTTTTTTCCGCCACGCCATTCCACAAGGGATGGCTGTGCCTGATCTGTACGCTGTTCCAACCCATTTGGGGCACCTTGAAACGCGAGCCATCGGGCTGCCGCTGGTCCTCCAATTGAAAACGCACGACCTTGCCGGGCAGGAGCCCAAGGCAGCTGGCATCGCCTTCTTCGCTGGTATCAAACAGCATTTGCTCACCAACGCACACGCCAAACAGCGGCTTGTTTCTGGCGGCTTCGATCAGCGCGTCGAGCAAGCCGGATTCTCGAAGGGAGCGCATGCAATCAGGCATCGCACCCTGCCCTGGCAAGACAACTCGATCAGACCGGCGCAGCACTTCGGGATCACCGGAGATACAAACCTCAGCCTCGGGGGCCACATGCATCAGCGCCTGAGCCACTGAGCGAAGATTCCCCATACCGTAATCAACAACGACGATTCTATTCATGACTTTGGCGCGGACTGTCTTGTTCTTCAGCCGCGAAGACTGCGGCCCATATCGGTCAGAGACTGCCCTTGGTAGAAGGAATGGTGCCAGCCGCGCGCGAATCCAGTTCAGCGGCCATGCGCAAAGCGCGGCCAAATGCCTTGAATACGGTTTCGCACTGGTGGTGCGCATTCTCGCCGCGCAGATTATCGATGTGCAGTGTCATGTGCGCATGATTAACGAAACCCTGAAAGAATTCATGGGTCAGGTCCACATCGAAAGAACCAATCATGGAGCGCTTGAAAGGCACATGGAATTCAAGCCCGGGACGACCGGAAAAATCGATCACGACCCGCGACAAGGCTTCGTCCAGCGGCACATACGCATGACCGTACCGCCGTATGCCTTTTTTGTCGCCTATCGCGCGGGCGAATGCCTGTCCCAATGTAATGCCTACGTCTTCCACGGTGTGGTGGGCATCAATATGCAGGTCCCCCTTGGCTTCGATGTCGAGATCAATCAGGCCATGGCGTGCAATCTGATCCAGCATGTGATCAAGGAAGGGGACACCGGTATTGAGCTTCTGCTGACCGGTACCGTCGAGGTTGATCGCAACCCGAATCTGGGTCTCGCTGGTGTCGCGAATGACTTCTGCTGTACGTGGCATGGACATGGTGAGTGATATCAGGAATTCAGGCTGGACTGCAGCGCTGCCAGAAAGAGCGCGTTTTCTGCTGGGGTGCTTACGGTCACCCGCAAACAATTTTCCAGCAGCGCGTGCATTTTACCGACATTTTTTACCAGCACCCTCTGCGCCAGCAGACGGTCAAAGACTTGGGCGCCGCAAAGTCCGGGCCGCTCAATCCGTAACAGTATGAAATTCGCTGCAGACGGATAGACACGGATACCCGGCATTGCTGACAGTGCCGCCGACAGGGAAGCACGCTCGCTGCAGATAGCCAATGCCTGCCGGTCCAGCACTTCGCGGTGTTCAAGTACAAAGGTAGCCGTCGCCTCGGTCAGCACATTGATGTTGTACGGAGGACGGACTTTGTCGAATTCGGCGAGCAAGGCAGATGCGGCTGACATGTATCCCAGACGTATGCCAGCAAGACCCTGCTTGGAGATAGTGCGCATCACGACCAGATTCTCGTGCTCTCTCAGGCGCGGCATGAAGGTGGTCCCGGCAAATGGCTGATAGGCCTCGTCAACGATCACCACGCCGCTGTCACCAACTTCGCGCAGCACCGCAAGAATGGCGTCGCTGTCAAACAGATTGCCAGTCGGGTTGTTCGGGTAGGCGAGATAGGTGATCGCTGGCCGATGGGCACGAATGGCATCGAGCATTGCATCCAGATCAAGCGTGAGATCGGATCTCAGCGGCACGCCGATGAACCCCATGCCTGCCAGTTGCGCCGACATCGCATACATCACGAAGCCAGGCAGCGGTGCCAGCACCTTGGCTCCGGGCTTCGCACAAGCAACCGAAACAATGCTGATCAGCTCATCCGAGCCATTGCCCAGCACAACATCGAACCCCTCGGGCACACCCAGCTGGCTGCGAATCGCCGACTTGAGTCCCGCATACGAAGGCACCGGATAGCGGTTAAGGGCAACGGCAGCAAGCCTTTGGCTGAGTGCCTCATGCAGGTCGGCGGGCAGGGTATACGGATTTTCCATCGCATCGAGCTTGACCAGACCCGAGGCATCCGGCACGTGATACGCCGAGAGCGAGCGCACGTCGGCGCGAATGATGTTTTGAATCACGGACATGGAACGCTCATTTCATTCGGAGCTCGGCAGAGCGTGCATGCGCTTGCAGACCCTCACCATAGGCCAGCTCGGCTGCCACGCGCCCCAATGTTTGCGCACCTGCCTCGCTGACATGCAAAATCGATGAACGCTTCTGAAAATCGTAGACACCCAGCGGCGAGGAGAAGCGCGCCGTGCGTGAGGTAGGCAGCACATGATTGGGGCCGGCGCAGTAGTCGCCCAGGGACTCAGACGAGTAGCGCCCCAGGAACATCGCACCCGCGTGCCGGATCTTGTCGGCCCAGCGTCTGGGATCCGTCGCTGAAATCTCCAGATGCTCCGCAGCAATCAGGTTGGCGATGTCGCAGGCTTCGTCCATGTCGCGCACCTTGATCATCGCGCCGCGGTTGGCAAGAGAGGTGCGAATCACTTCTTTGCGCGCCATATCACCCAGCTGGCGATTGACACTGTCCGCCACGCGCGCAAGATAAGCGGCATCGGGACAAACCAGAATGGATTGTGCGAGCTCATCATGCTCAGCCTGAGAAAATAAATCCATCGCGACCCAGTCAGGATCGGTGCTGCCGTCAGCCAGCACCAGAATCTCGGAAGGACCGGCAATCATGTCGATACCGACCACGCCGAACACGCGGCGCTTGGCCGCCGCGACATACGCATTACCGGGACCAACGATCTTGTCGACCTGGGGAATGGTGTGCGTGCCATAAGCGAGCGCGGCAACGGCCTGAGCGCCGCCTATCGTGAACACACGGTCAACGCCGGCGATTTCTGCAGCGGCCAGCACCAGCGGATTCTGCACACCATCGGGTGTGGGCACGACCATGATCACTTCGGCTACGCCGGCAACTTTGGCGGGAATGGCATTCATCAGCACCGACGATGGATACGCCGCTTTGCCACCCGGGACGTAAATGCCAACACGATCCAACGGCGTGACTTTTTGTCCAAGAACAGTGCCATCGGCTTCGGTGAACGCGAAACCATCCGAGCCGCAGGACTGCTTTTGACGCTCGTGATAGCTGCGCACACGGTCTGCGGCCTCCGTCAATGCAGCGCGTCGCTCTGGTGCGAGACTGGCCAATGCGGACTGTAATGCGGCGCGTGGAATCTCGAGCGCTGTCATGCGGGTGGCGGTGACATGGTCAAACCGCTGCGTGTATTCAAGCACTGCGGCATCGCCGCGCTGCCGCACATCGGCAATGATGCCAGCAGCAGCGCGATCGATCGCTTCGTCTTCTGACGCTTCGAAAGCAAGCACCGCCATCAGTTTGGCTTGAAAGTCTTTGTCGGCGGAATCGAGTTGGCGTATGACTACGGACATGGTTTTATTTTTCACGAAGCGATGCCTTGGCAAAGGCATCAATGATAGGTTGCAGTTTCTCGCGCTTGAGCTTGAGTGCTGCCTGATTCACGACCAATCGCGATGAAATTTCCATGATCTGCTCAACCTCAACCAGATGATTGGCGCGCAGCGTACTACCGGTCGAGACCAGATCGACAATCGCATCCGACAAACCCACCAGCGGACCGAGCTCCATGGAACCGTAGAGTTTGATCAGGTCCACATGCACGCCCTTGGCGGCAAAGTGTTCACGGGCGACTTGCACATATTTGGTGGCGACTCGCAAACGTGCGCCCTGACGCACGGCGCTGATATAGTCAAAACCTGCCTGCACTGCCACTGACATACGGCACTTGGCGATCTGCAGATCGACAGGCTGATACAAGCCTTCACCACCATGCTCGAGCAATACGTCTTTGCCCGCAACACCAAAATCCGCCGCGCCATATTGCACATAGGTCGGCACATCAGACGCTCGAACAATCACGACACGCAACTGCGGGTCACTGGTCGCCAGGATCAGCTTGCGCGATTTTTCGGGGTCTTCCGTTACGTGTATGCCGGCCGCTTCAAGCAGCGGTAGGGTCTCGTCGAAGATGCGCCCCTTTGAAAGCGCCAGCGTGAGCGTTTGTTTCATTATCGAATTCTCTGTATGTCAGCGCCAACCGAGGAGAGCTTCACTTCCATGCGGTCATAACCGCGATCGAGATGATAGATCCTGTCGATCAGCGTCTGCCCCTCGGCGGCGAGACCCGCGATCACCAATGAAGCAGAAGCACGCAAGTCTGTGGCCATCACCGGCGCGCCGATCAGACGAGCAACACCCTGAACGACGGCCGTATGGCCATCAATTTCAATCGCGGCACCGAGACGATTGAGTTCCTGTACATGCATGTAGCGATTCTCAAAGATCGTTTCAATAATGCGGCTGCTGCCCTCGGCGATGCAATTAAGTGCCATGACCTGCGCTTGCATATCCGTCGGGAAGCCCGGATATTCCGTGGTACGAAAACCCACGGCCCTCGGTCGACCCGACATCTGTACGCGAACCCAATCATCGCCCGAGGTGAGTATCGCGCCAGTCTCGCGCAATTTGTCGACAACCGCATCCAGCAGATCAGCACGCGTGTGTCGCAGGATTACGTCCCCTCCAGCTGCAGCAGCTGCGCATAAAAAAGTCCCGGTCTCGATTCGATCGGCGATCACCGTGTGGCTTGCGCCATGCAGTGCTGGCACACCCGTGATGCTGAGACGATCGCTGCCTATCCCTTCAATCTTGGCGCCCATCGCAACCAGCAGATTGGCAAGATCGGTGACTTCCGGTTCGCGCGCTGCGTTTTCCAGTATGGTCTCGCCGTCTGCCAGCGACGCAGCCATCATCAGATTTTCAGTGCCGGTGACGGTGATCATGTCAGTCACGATACGCGTGCCGCGCAATTTTGTTGCGCGCGCATGGATATAACCGGCCTCGATCAGAATCTCGGCACCCATCGCCTGCAAGCCCTTGATGTGCTGATCCACCGGACGCGAACCGATCGCGCATCCACCAGGCAGCGAGACTTTCGCTTCACCGAAACGTGCCAGCAAGGGGCCCAGCACCAGAATCGATGCGCGCATGGTCTTGACCATTTCATAAGGCGCCTCAGGACTGTGAATATCCCGGCCGCACAATTCGAGCAAATCGCCTTTTTCCTCGATCGACAAACCCATCTGCCCCAGCAACTTCTGCATGGTGGCCACATCCTGCAACCTAGGCACATTGGCCAGTGCCAGCGTGTCAGCCGTCAGCAGTCCCGCGCACAGGATAGGCAAAGCGGCGTTCTTTGCGCCAGAGATGGCAATGTCGCCGGACAGTCGATTGCCGCCCGTGATGCTGAGTTTGTCCATTAAGGCTGATGTTCTTCCGGAGTCAGCGTTTTCATCGACAGCGCATGAATTTCTTCGCGCATGCGATCACCCAACGCAGCGTAGACCAACTGATGACGCTGTATCAGTCGCTTACCGGCAAAGGCGGGCGAGACAATCAATGCACTGAAATGCTGTCCATCGCCTTCGACTTCGAGGTACGTACACTCAAGACCGCTGGCAATGTAATTCTTGATGAGTTCAGGTGTGGGCAGCACAATTTTGCCTTTAAACAAAAATAAATGGGTTCGAATCAGTGACGAAGTTTGTAGCCACGCTTGAGCAACCTGATTGCCAGGCCCGCGAGCAGCAACAGAAAGCTCACCACAATCAGCAGGCTGGTCGTAGGCGGTACATCGGAGTGGCCAAAGAAACCGTAACGGAAGCCATCGATCATATAAAAAAATGGGTTCGCATGCGATACCGCCAACCAGAACGGCGGCAGAGAATGCACCGAGTAGAACACGCCGGCCAGAAAAGTCGCCGGCACGATCAGGAAATTCTGAAACGCTGCCAGCTGATCGAATTTCTCGGCCCAGATCCCCGCCAGCAGACCCATGGTAGCGAGAATCGCTGCGCCCAGCAGCGCAAACAGCAAGATCCAGAGTGGCGCCACAAAAGAAAGCTTCGCAAACCACACCGTGATCAGAAACACGCCGGCACCAACTGCCAAACCGCGCACCATCGCCGCTAGTACATAAGCACCATAGAGTTCCCAGTGCGACAAGGGCGCCAACAACACGAAGACGAGGTTTCCTGTGATCTTGGACTGAATGAGCGATGACGATGAATTAGCAAAGGCATTTTGCAACACGCTCATCATTACCAGACCCGGCACCAGAAATGCGGTGTAGGACACACCGGGAAAAACCTGCACATGCGCCTCCAGCACATGGCCAAAGATCAGCAGATACAGCATTGCCGTCACAATGGGCGCCGTCAACGTCTGCGTTGCCACCTTCCAGAAGCGCAGCAGCTCTTTGTAAAACAAGGTCTGAAAGCCCTTCATGATGCATTGCCCATAATCTGAATGAACACATCTTCAAGGTCAGCCTGATGCAACTGAAGGTCTTCGAGCTTTGCGCCCGATGTGCGTAAGGCGGCGAGCATAGGCTCGACCTCCTCATGGTGATTCACGCGCAAAGTATATTGCCCCTGGAGCGCCGCGCTCTCTGGGTGGGAGACCAAATGCGCGAGTGACGACGGCAAGCTGCCTTCGGCAAGCCGCACCACCAGCTGTGAACCCGATATGCGGCGAATCAGCGCAGCGGTGGAATCCAGCGCCACGACCTCGCCACCCTTGAGCATCGCGATACGGTTGCACAAGGCCTGGGCCTCCTCTAGATAGTGGGTCGTCAGCACCACGGTGTGACCCTCGCGATTGAGCCGACCAATGAAATTCCACAGGGTCTGGCGCAATTCCACATCCACACCCGCTGTCGGCTCATCGAGCATGATGACGGGCGGCTTATGTACCAAGGCTTGTGCAACCAGTACGCGGCGCTTCATTCCGCCGGACAGGGAGCGCATATTGCTGTCTGCCTTGGAAGTAAGGTCGAGGTTGTGCATCACCTCATCGATCCAGACATCGTTATCGCGAATGCCAAAGTAGCCAGACTGCATGCGCAGCGTTTCGCGTACAGTAAAAAAAGGGTCGAACACCAGCTCCTGCGGCACGACACCGATGCACTGACGCGCACGACGGTAGTCAGACACGACATCATGACCATGAATGCTCACCTTACCCTCGTCGGCACGGGAGAGACCGGCGATGATGGATATCAGCGTAGTTTTACCGGCACCGTTCGGCCCCAGCAGGCCAAAGAACTCGCCTTCGGCAATCTCGAGCGAAACACCGCCCAGCGCCTGCAAGGTGCCGAAGCGCTTTTTGACATGATCGATCTGGATGGCGGCCATGGTGGCAGGAAAGGTGACAATGCAACGCGCCGCCCGATGGCGGCGCAAAGTCCTTGATTATAGGGGATTTTCCGAGTGGTAATGGTAACTTTGGGGTCGGCCGCTAAAATCTGCGTTGCGGGGCAAGCCGGCGCGTCGGCAATTTTCTGAACCCCGAAAACTCCGAAGTTTTGGCACCATTTTTCGCCCACCAAGTATTCAGCATGGGCTGGATGATTGTGTGCCTTGCGCTCAACCTCTCAGCAGCTCAGAGACCCCGTACACATCGGCAAGGCTTCGAAGACCTGAGGGCACACCCCCAATGCGCAATGAGAGACCAGCAGACTGGGCGGCGCGCCGCCACACCAGCAAGGCCGCCACCGCCGCCGAATCAAAACGCTCCAAACGCGATAAATCGATGTCGGCAGAACCGCTGCGAATCGCCTCCAGTCCCGGCTGCAAGCCGAGGGCAGCGTCCTGCATTGTCAGTGAGGTCGGAAAATACGTCATACCTTAGCTTTTCCCGGCAGGCGGCTTCGGAGGAGCAACCGCTAGTCGCCGATTGCGGTCTGCCAAGGTCTTGATCAGGCCGTCAATGCCGCCCTTGCTGATTTCGGTGGCAAAGCTGCCTTTGTAGGTCTCCACCAGCCAGGCACCAAGGATATTGACATCATAAATCTTCCAGCCAGCCGATGTTTTCTCGAGCCGATAGTTCAGCTGCATAGCCTCGCCACGCGACTGAACAACGCTGGTTCGGACCTCAACTTCGGTATCGGTCGGGTCTGCTCGTAAGGGCTTGAACTCCAGCTTGTGGTTACGAATCTGCGTAATCGCGCCTGAGTAGGTGTGGATCAACAGCGTCCGGAATTCGTTAGTCAGCGCCGATTGCTGCTCCGGGGTGGCGTCCCGCCAAAACCGACCGGAAGCCATCGCGGTCATCCGCTGAAAATCAACGTAAGGAATGATCTTGGACTGCACCACTTCCATGATGCGTTGCTGATTACCCGCCTGTATTTGCTGGTCGGTTTTCGCCAAATCAAGAATTTCCTGGCTGATCCGCTTCACCAGAACATCGGGGGCTTCCTGCTGCGCGCTGGCACTCGCGGCAATGAAGAGGAACAGTAGGAAGAAACTAGCGCGCAACGTTTTAAAAAATTTCATAACTTATTGGCAATGTCAAGGGTGTAAGCTCATCGGTGCTTCAGGTCGTGGGTAGATGATAACCAAAGCACTCAGAAATCACCAAAAAGCGTCGCAACTTCATCACAGCCGCCAAAACTGACCGGGAAAGTACTGACTTAATGCCACCAGAAAATTGGTGGAAATGAGATAGCACCAAGGTCCTGATTTTTCAGGTCCCGGCGTCGCACAGCGACGCTGACTCGTCACAAACGGGAATGGTTCTGTCTCTCCCTAGTCTGACTTGCCGTCCCTGACACGGCTCTGGCGCCGCTGCAAATAAGCATCGCGAACGAATAGATACGGGTCCAGCGCCGCATCTTCCATCATGCGCGTGGAATCCAGCAAAGCAGCACGATCATCCACCAGACGCAGTAACCTTGCACTGTTCTCGATGCGGACCGTATTGATCTGGTTGATCGGGTCTGCATACAAATCCACAGGCCGGGCCAGACTATCTCGAACGGTGCTCGCGCCAAAAATCGGAAGAACCAGGTAAGGACCTGATTTCGCGCCCCAGACGCCCAGCGTCTGACCAAAATCTTCCTCGTGCTTGGTAAGACCGGCTGGCGTCGCTACATCAACAAGGCCGACAAGGCCAAAGGTGGAATTCAACACGACACGTGCGACATCGCTGGTGCCCTCGCGCGGCTTGCCTTGCAGATAATTATTCACTGCGGTCCACACATCACCGATATTGCCGAAAAAATTACCGATGGCGGACCGAATCATTGAAGGAATTGCGTTGACGTAACCTGTGGCTACTGGCTTGACCACCTTGTCATCAATTGTCTGGTTGAAGCTGAACATCGCGCGGTTGTAGCGTTCGAACGGATCGCGCGGATCGGCGATGGAGCCCGTCGGTACACTCGCACAAGCGGTTAGCAATGCGATCACCAGCGCGGTGGTCATCCATCTGATGATGGTCGTCGAGCTCTTCATTTATTCTTTCCCTCGGCACTGCTGTCGGCCGCCTTGCTGAACAAGAACTGGCTGATCAGATTCTCGAGCACAATGGCTGACTGGGTCATCTTGATGCGATCACCCTCCGCAAAATTTTTATCGTCACCGCCTGGCTCGATGCCAATGTACTGCTCGCCCAGCAAACCGGAGGTCAGGATTTTTGCCGAACTATCCTTGGGGAACTGAACCTCACCCTGAAGCCGCAGCGTCACCTGCGCCTGAAACGTCTTGTCGTTGAAAACAATGGACTCCACACGCCCCACGACAACGCCGGCACTCTTGACGGGTGCGCGAGGCTTGAGGCCGCCGATATTGTCAAAACGCGCGATGACTGTGTAGCTCGGCCCGAAACTCATGGAACTCATGTTACCCACCTTGAGTGCCAAAAACATCACGGCGAGTGCACCCAGCAGAACGAACAGCCCCACCCAGATATCGAGAGATTTGCGTTGCATCTTTACCTCAGGAAAACATCAGTGCAGTGAGCAGGAAGTCCAACCACAGCACCATCAATGAACCAATGACAACCGTGCGGGTAGTGGCGCGTGCGACACCCTCGGGGGTCGGGGCAGCGCAGTAGCCTTCGTAAAGTGCGATATAGGTTACCGCTACTCCAAACACGGCGCTCTTGATTACGCCGTTGGCCACATCAGCCCAGACATCCACACCTGCCTGCATCTGGGACCAGAAAGCGCCCTCATCCACACCAATCAGTCGCACCCCGACAATATAACCGCCCAGCACACCGACAGCACTGAATATGGCGGCCAGCACCGGCATCGCTATCACGCCCGCAAGAAACCGCGGTGCCAGTACCCGGCGCATCGGATCGACTGCCATCATCTCCATGGCGCTCAGCTGCTCTGTGGCTTTCATCAGACCGATCTCGGCTGTCAGTGACGTACCAGCACGGCCCGCAAACAGCAAGGCGGTAACCACCGGGCCGAGTTCGCGAATCAGCGACAAGGCGACCAGCAAACCCAGCGCCTGCTCGGAGCCGTATTTATTCAGTGTGTAGTACCCCTGCAAGCCCAGCACAAAACCAACAAACAAACCCGACACAGCGATGATCACCAGCGAATAATTACCAATGAAATGTACCTGATCGGTGACCAGACGTGGCCTGCGCCAAAGCGAACCCGTCGCGACAACGAGATTGAAAAATGTGCGCGCTGAAACACCCAAGGCGATGAGGCCGACTCGCACGCTGCTGCCAAGATGAGCCAGTCCATCCAGCATCATGAGCGCCCGTCCATGCCAAGCTGCTCGGTGATTGAGCGCCCGGGGTAATGAAACGGCACCGGACCATCGGCCTGTGCGTGAACGAATTGCTTCACATAGGGATCGTCCGAGTCCATCATCTGCGCCGGCGTGCCATGAGCGACGATGCAACCCCGAGAGAGGAAGTACACATAATCGGCAATCATGAATGACTCATGCACATCATGAGAAACCAGAATGGTTGTCGATCCCAGCGCATCATTGAGCTTGCGTATCAGATTGGCGATGACGCCCATGGAAATTGGATCTAGGCCGGCAAAAGGTTCGTCGTACATGATCAGCTGCGGATCCAGCGCGACCGCTCTGGCCAGAGCGACGCGTCTGGCCATGCCGCCGGAGATCTCGGCGGGCTTGAGTGAGGCAGCATTCGACAAACCAACTGCATGAAGCTTGAGGAGAACAAGATCACGAATCATCACCTCGGGCAGCGCCGTATTTTCGCGCAAGGGAAAGGCAACGTTATCGAAGACCGATAGGTCAGTGAAGAGCGCACCGTGCTGGAAAAGCATGCCCATACGACGACGCATGCGATACAAGCCATCCAGGCTGAGCGAAGCCACCTCCTGACCTTCGACCATGACGCTACCGGACTGTGGGAGCAACTGCCCACCAATCAGCCGCAACACTGTCGTCTTGCCAGAGCCTGAGCCGCCCATAATCGCAACCACTTTCCCGCGAGGAAACTGCATAGTCAAACCGGACAGAACCAGCCGGTCGCCGTAGCCGAATTGCAGATCACGAATGTCGACGAGATTGGGCACGAGTGAAGAAAAATTAGAACGGACTGGGATTGTAGTGCAAGCCAGATAATTTCCGGCCGCAATCCAGCAAGCTCGAAGAATAACATTGCAAAAAACAAATGCCCGCGAGCGGGCATTTGTGGTGTGCTCGACAACAACTGCTGATCAGCGCGGTAGTACGGAAGCACCCATCAGGAACTCATCGACGGCACGAGCGCACTGCCGACCTTCGCGTATGGCCCAGACCACCAGTGACTGACCGCGGCGCATGTCACCCGCAGCAAACACCTGGGGATCGGAGGTCTGATAGCAACCCTCGCCATCGGTGGTGGCTTTCGCATTGCCACGAGCATCCTTATCGATACCAAAGGCGCTGATGATCGTGCTCACTGGCGAAACGAAGCCCATGGCGAGCAGGACCAGATCGGCCTTGAGTTCGAACTCCGAGCCCGGGACTTCCTGCATCTTGCCGTCCTTCCACTCCACGCGCGCAGCGATCAGTTTTTCAACTTTACCGTTGTTGCCTTCGAGACGCTTGGTGGCTACCGCCCAATCGCGCTCGCAGCCCTCTTCATGCGATGAAGAGGTGCGAAGCTTGGTGGGCCAATAAGGCCAGACCAAGGGTTTGTTTTCGACCTCGGGCGGCTGTGGCAACAATTCGAACTGGATGACCGAGGCCGCGCCATGACGATTGGAAGTGCCCACACAATCCGAACCCGTGTCACCGCCACCAATCACGACCACATGCTTGCCAGTGGCCATGATCTGTTCCTTGAGCTTGTCGCCGGCATTCACCCGATTTTGCTGAGGCAGGAATTCCATCGCGTAGTGAACTCCCTGTAGCTCGCGTCCGGGCACCGGCAAATCGCGCGGGACTTCGGAACCACCCGCGATGATGACGGCGTCGAATTCCTTCTTCAGCTGCTCTGGCGATACCGTTTCCTTGGCGAGATTCATGATCTCTGTCGGGAAGTCCTTGCCAACGAGCACACCGGTGCGGAAAGTCACACCCTCAGCCTGCATTTGCGCCACTCGGCGATCAATGTGCGATTTTTCCATCTTGAAGTCAGGGATGCCGTAACGAAGCAGGCCACCGACGCGGTCGTTTTTTTCGAAGACCGTGACTTCGTGACCGACGCGTGCGAGCTGCTGCGCAGCAGCCATACCTGCAGGACCCGAGCCAACGACCGCTATTTTCTTGCCCGTTCTGGCTGTGGGTGGTTGCGGTACGACCCAACCGTTTTCCCAGCCTTTGTCAATGATGAAGTGCTCGATAGACTTGATACCCACCGGATCACTGTTGATACCCAGCGTGCAAGCGGCCTCACAGGGCGCAGGACAAATGCGACCTGTGAACTCGGGGAAGTTGTTGGTGGAATGCAGCGTGTCAAGCGCCTCGCGGTAATTACCGTTGAAGACCAGATCGTTCCAGTCTGGAATGATGTTGTTGACTGGGCAGCCGCTATTGCAAAAAGGGATACCGCAATCCATGCAGCGCGCCCCTTGTACCTTGGCATCGGCATCTGACAGATGCAGCAAGAATTCCTTGTAATGCTTGGTACGTGACTGTGGTGCTTCGCTAGCCTCTTGCAATCGCTGATACTCCAGAAAACCGGTGACTTTTCCCATAATGTTCTCGTAATTCCTTGGTTCAGTTGCCGGCGGTGCGCAACAACATCGCCGGTTTTCTCATCACTGCTAGGCCGTCACTTTTTCTTTGGCCTTGCCCGATTTCGCTGCAAACATTTCACCCAGTGCGCGCTTGTACTCGGTCGGGAAGACCTTCACAAACTTTGTCCGAGCCGCACTCCACTCATCAAGCAAGGTACGAGCACGCGTACTTCCGGTGTGCTTGAAGTGCCGCTCGATGAGCGCCTTGAGCATCGCTTCGTCGGTCTGACGCTCACCGTTGCGCGCGAGGCTATGCCACGCAGATTGCGCAATCGTTGATTCCTGCTCAGATGCCGACAGCACAGGCTCAAGCGTGACCATCGCAGGATTGCATTTCTGAGCAAAATTACCGTCTTCGTCGTACACATAAGCGATACCGCCGGACATGCCTGCAGCAAAATTTCGCCCTGTTGCCCCGAGCACGACCACGGTACCGCCGGTCATGTATTCACATCCGTGGTCACCCGTACCTTCAACGACGGTTACCGCGCCCGAGTTCCGCACAGCAAAACGCTCGCCCGCGACGCCATTGAAGAAGGCTTCGCCGGAAATCGCACCGTACAAGACGGTATTACCAATGATGATGTTGTCGACAGCACGACCACGAAATTCGGTATTGGGTCGCACGATAATACGGCCGCCGGAGAGACCTTTGCCGACATAATCATTACCTTCGCCGACCAGATCCAGCGTAACGCCATGCGCAAGGAATGCACCACACGACTGACCGGCCGTGCCCTGCAGTTGGATATGAATAGTGTCATCCGGCAGTCCTTCGTGACCATACTTCTTGGCCACTTCACCAGAGAGCATTGCGCCGACGGTGCGATTGAGGTTTTTGACCGGAGAGATAAATGAGACTTTCTCTCCGCGCTCAATCGCTGGCTTTGCCTGTGCAATCAGCTTGTGATCGAGCGCCTTTTCCAGACCATGATCCTGAGTAAGTACCTGATAGCGCGGCTCATTGTCAGCCATGTCAGGCATGTAGAAAATCTTACTGAAGTCCAGACCTTTGGCCTTCCAGTGGCTGATCGCACGGGATTTATCGAGCAGATCAGCACGACCAATCAGTTCGTTGAAGTGACGTATACCCAGTTGCGCCATGATCTGACGCGCTTCTTCGGCGACAAAGAAGAAATAATTCACCACATGCTCAGGCTTGCCCTGGAACTTTGCGCGCAGCACCGGATCTTGCGTGGCCACACCCACCGGGCAGGTATTCAGATGGCATTTGCGCATCATGATGCAACCTTCCACCACCAGAGGCGCCGTCGCAAAACCGAACTCATCCGCGCCAAGCAGCGCGCCGATCACCACATCGCGCCCTGTCTTGACCTGGCCATCGGTCTGAACGCGAATACGGCTGCGTAATCCGTTAAGCACCAGCGTCTGCTGCGTTTCTGCCAGACCCAATTCCCAAGGCGTGCCGGCATGCTTGATCGATGACAGTGGCGATGCACCCGTGCCGCCATCATGACCGGCGATGACGACATGGTCCGCTTTGGCTTTCGCTACGCCAGCAGCAACTGTACCAACGCCAACCTCCGAGACCAGCTTGACGGAGATGCCCGCAGAAGGATTGACGTTCTTGAGATCGTGAATCAGCTGCGCAAGATCTTCGATGGAGTAAATGTCATGATGCGGTGGCGGCGAAATGAGGCCCACACCCGGTACCGAAAAGCGCAACTTGGCGATGTACTCCGAGACCTTGTGGCCCGGCAGCTGACCTCCCTCGCCAGGCTTGGCGCCTTGCGCCATCTTGATTTGAATTTGTTCGGCTGAAGTCAGGTACTCGGTGGTCACACCAAAACGACCCGAGGCGACCTGCTTGATCTTGGATCGCAATGAATCACCCTCGAGCAATGGCAAGTCCACCTCGACACGCTCTTCACCGATGATGGACGCTAGCGTGTCCCCCTTTTTGATGGGGATGCCGCGCAGTTCATTGCGATAGCGATTCTCGTCTTCACCGCCCTCGCCGGTGTTGGATTTACCGCCGATGCGATTCATCGCGATAGCCAGCGTGGCGTGGGCTTCGGTTGAGATGGAACCTAAAGACATGGCACCTGTGGCGAAGCGCTTCACGATCTCGCTGGCAGGTTCGACTTCATCAAGCGGTATTGCGTTAGTCGGATTAATACGGAATTCAAACAAACCACGCAGCGTCATGTGACGCTTGGACTGATCATTGATGATCTGCGCGTATTCCTTGTAGGTGCTGAAATTATTGGCACGCGTCGAATGCTGCAGCTTCGCGATCGCGTCCGGTGTCCACATGTGCTCTTCACCACGCACGCGGAATGCGTACTCGCCACCTGCGTCCAACGCATTCGCCAGCACGGGGTCGTTGCCGAAGGCGAGTTGGTGCAGCCGCAGCGCTTCTTCCGCGACTTCGAATACACCAATCCCTTCGACATTGGAGGCTGTGCCCTTGAAATATTTTTCGACCAGCGATTTGTTAAGCCCGATGGCTTCAAAAATCTGAGCACCGCAGTACGACATGTAGGTCGAAATGCCCATCTTCGAGAAGACCTTGAGCAAACCTTTGCCGACGGCCTTCTGGAAGTTATAGATGGCTTTTTCAGGTGACAGATCACCAGGCAAGCCTTTGGCCATCTCGACCAGCGTGTCCATCGCGAGGTAAGGATGAATAGCTTCGGCACCATAACCAGCCAGCAACGCAAAATGATGGGTCTCGCGCGCCGAACCCGTCTCAACCACCAAGCCGGTGGAAGTACGCAAGCCTTTGCTGACCAGATGCTGGTGAATGGCCGAGGTTGCCAACAGTGCTGGGATGGCGACGTGGCCCGCGTCGACCTTCCGATCGGAAACGATCAAAATGTTGTGACCCGAACGCACCGCATCGACCGCCTGCGCGCACAGAGACGCGAGTCGAGCCTCAACACCCTCCTTGCCCCAGGCTGAGGGGTAGCAGATGTCCAGCTCATACGATCGGAATTTACCGCCCGTGTGTTCGCTGATATTGCGCAAGCGCGTGATGTCCTTGTAGTCAAGGATAGGCTGCGCCACTTCGAGGCGCATTGGCGGGTTGATATTGTTGGTGTCCAGGAGATTGGGCTTCGGTCCGATGAAGGACACCAGCGACATCACCATCGCTTCGCGAATCGGATCGATTGGCGGATTGGTCACTTGCGCGAACAGCTGCTTGAAGTAGTTGTAAAGCGGCTTGTTCTTGTTTGACATGACCGCCAGTGGCGAGTCATTCCCCATGGAGCCAGTCGCTTCTTCCGCCGTGACTGCCATGGGCGACATCAGGAATTTCAGATCTTCCTGGGTGTAGCCGAAGACCTGCTGACGATCAAGCAAACTGTTTTCAGTTATGCGCGCCTCGGCCTCAACTGCCAGGTCGTCGAGCTTGATGCGCACGGAGTCAATCCACTGCTTGTAGGGTTTCGCGTTGGCGAAGGTATCTTTGAGTTCTTTGTCGTCAATGATGCGGCCCGCATCCAGGTCAATGAGGAACATTTTTCCCGGCTGCAAACGCCACTTCTTGATGATCTTGGATTCAGGAATAGGCAACACACCACTCTCGGAGGCCATCACAACCAGATCGTCATCCGTGACGATGTAACGCGCCGGACGAAGACCGTTACGATCCAGCGTGCCGCCAATGTGACGACCGTCGGTAAACGCCATCGCCGCCGGACCATCCCATGGCTCCATCATCGCCGCGTGATATTCATAAAATGCGCGGCGATTGTCATCCATGAGGGTGTGGTTTTCCCACGCCTCCGGAATCATCATCATCATCGCTTGCGCAATCGGGTAACCTGCCATTACCAACAGCTCGAGTGCATTATCGAAACAGGCGGTATCCGACTGACCTTCATAGATCAGCGGGAACAACTTTTGGAGATCTTCATTGAGGACGGCGGACTTCATCACGCCTTCGCGTGCACGCATCCAATTGAAGTTGCCTTTGACGGTGTTGATTTCACCGTTATGTGCAAGCAGGCGGTAGGGGTGAGCCAGTGGCCACTCGGGGAACGTATTCGTGGAAAATCGCTGATGCACCAGCGCCAGTGCTGAAACGCAGCGCGCGTCCTGCAGGTCTTTATAGTAAACGCCGACCTGATCGGCCAGCAGTAGGCCTTTGTAGACCACGGTGCGCGCCGACATCGACGGCACAAAAAATTCCTTGCCGTGTAAAAGATCGAGTGCCTGGATCGCATGGCCGGATGATTTGCGGATCACGTAAAGTTTGCGCTCTAGCGCATCGGTGACCATGATGTCCTGTCCGCGACCGATGAAAATCTGGCGGATAACAGGCTCTTTTTCTGCCACGGTAGGTGACATGGGCATGTCGCGATTAACCGGCACTTCGCGCCAGCCGAGGACAACCTGGCCTTCGGCGTGAACGGCGCGCTCGATTTCCTGCTCACAGGCAATTCGCGATGCATTTTCTTTGGGAAGAAAAACCATGCCTACGCCATATTCACCGGGGGGCGGCAAGCTGATGCCCTGCTTCGCCATTTCTTCCCGGTAATACTGGTCAGGTATTTGGATCAGAATCCCTGCACCATCACCCATTAAGGGATCGGCACCCACGGCACCACGGTGATCGAGGTTTTTCAGTATCAGCAGGCCTTGATCGACGATCGAATGACTCTTTTGGCCTTTGATGTGGGCAATGAAGCCAACGCCGCAGGCGTCGTGCTCGTTTGATGGATCGTATAAGCCTTGGGCTTGCATCGCGTTACTCCACAGCCAATGAAAAGGGTTGACAAGGATAGTGCAATGCAATACGAACAGCAATCAATTTAATTAGGGTCGGATAGCAATTACGTTACGCATTAAAAGTGTGCGGATATAAATGGGGTCAGATTAACGTTCGTGCGGTATTTGCCCCATGTTGCAGCGAATCAATCCACTTTTTCGGGGCTTGTTGCTCGTGCTTGAGGTGAGGGTTGCGTAGATCGGACTTTCGCCGCCGGCTTGACCGCCAAGCCTTGCTCCTTAGCGGCAGCCTTGCGCGGGCGACCGCGGCCAACAGGAGCCAGGCGTCGCGCGGTCAGCTTGGTCAGCCGACGGCAAAACTCTTCTGATCCCAAGGCCCAGGCTTTTCGGGTGGCCAACCAGATCTTTTCACCTATCTCGCTACCAACAGGGGCTTTGCTAATTTGCAAATACGCGGCCTCCCGCTCGAAGGGCGTATTGCCCAAAGCCCAGTACGCTGGATGATCCGATAACCAGGGTTCTTTATGATGTCCGACATGATGGGCATGGCTGGACCAGGGATACGCGGCCACATCCGACACAAGACCGGCAATCACCGGTTGATACTCGATCAGGCTTGCACAGGGCAAAAAATATGCAACAGGATCGAGCACGGTCGCGCGAAAACGACCCTCCCACAAACCGCCGGTCCGGCCATAGCGCGAGTTGAAGTAAGGGACGTAGAGCCGGCCGAGTGACTGCATCATCTTGCTCAGACCAGTGTCATCAACCGGCGTGGCCAGTAACTGCAACCGACTCGGCAGCACGACGTAGGCATGGATCGACACGCGAGACTGACGAGCCGCCTCGCGTAACCAGCTGAGGAATGCCTGATAGTCAGCATCATCACGCGCGATCAACTGGTCGTTGTGACCCTGCGCGATCACATGATGCAACTGGTTGGGTACGACAAGACGAGGCAAACGGGCCATGCCGACCTCAGACTTGCGAGAGGACTGACCCCTCAACAGCGCTGCCACATTCGAACGCGACGATCATGACAGGTCGTGTATCAGAATGGAATATCGTCATCCATGTCGGACAGATTGGGGGCTTGTTTTGCCGGTGCGCGAGAGGCTGATGAGGCGCTGCGCGAACCTGCCCCGCTGCCACCAAAACCGTTATCGTCCATCGCGGCACTGCCACCCCCCATGCCCTGACGACTGCCAAGCATTTGCATGGAATCCGCAATGATTTCTGTCGAATACTTTTCGACACCATCCTTGTCGGTCCACTTGCGAGTACGTAGCTTGCCTTCGATGTAGACCTGTGAGCCTTTTTTCAGGTACTGACCCGCTATTTCGGCAAGCTTGCCAAAGAAGGCAATACGGTGCCATTCGGTCGCTTCTTTTTGTTCGCCGGTGGCCTTGTCTTTCCATTTGTCCGTCGTCGCCACGGCTATGTTAGTCATCGCATCACCGCTGGGCATGTACCTCGTTTCGGGATCGCGCCCCAGATTGCCGACGATAATGACTTTATTAACCGATGCCATAGACTTCTCCTGTCAAAAACACGCAGAACAGATTAGGAAACTCAGGTGGGAACAACCTCGCGTCGAACGCGACGAGGCAAGTTTTTCATTGAAGCTGCGATTATAAGCCAGCCGACAATCAGCAAACAGCCCGCTGTGAACACGGCAGGACCGCCGAAATACTGGGCAAGAAGACCGCCGCCTGCGCCACCGGCAAACAAGCCCACCGCCTGCATCGTGTTGTAGACCCCCAGCGCTGCGCCGCGAGCACCAGCAGGCGCCATCCGAGAGACCAGCGAGGGTTGGCTGGCTTCCAGGATATTGAAAGCAACAAAAAAAGCGAGCAGTAACATCACCACCAATTCAAATGACAACGATGATTGTGCAACGGCGGCCCGCAGACCTATCTCGACTAGTAAAAGCAACCCTATCGCCGAAACAAAAACCTGTTTCATACGACCCCGCTTTTCGCCAAGAAAAATCGGCGGAAGCATCAGGATGAAAGATGCCAGCACTACGGGCAAATAAATTTTCCAGTGCTGATCGATGGGAATGCCACCCGTGCTGACCAGCACATTAGGCAAAACGACAAACATTGACATCTGTATCGCATGAAGTGCAAAGACGCCAAAATTCATGCGCATGAGTTCGGGATCAAGTACCACCGTCTTGAATGACACTACTTCCGGTGAACGCGGGGGTGCTTGCGGCGCCACAAAAATCACTAACCCAATCGCGAACAACGCCAGCAGCGCCACCAGAAGGAACATGCCACGCATACCGACCGACGCATAAAGTAACGGCGCAAGTACCAGCGATGCCGCGTACGTGAGACCAATCGATGCACCTACCAACGCCATAGCTTTCGTTCGGTGCTCATCCCGAGTGGAATCAGCAATCAGTGCAGTGACGGCAGCAGATACCGCACCAGCTCCCTGCACTGCGCGGCCGACGATCACCCAATAAATGCTTTCATCCACAGCCGCGATCAGAGACCCGAGAATGAACAATAACAAGCCAATCAGGATGATGCGCTTTCGACCGTAACGATCCGAGGCCATGCCGAAAGGAATTTGCCCTATCGCCTGCGTAAGGCCATACATGCCCATTGCCAGGCCGACTAACAACGCGCTTTCGCCACCCGCGAGTGATTTGGCATGCACCGCGAAAACAGGAAGAATGAGAAACAGCCCCAGCATGCGCAAACCGAAGACCGATGCCAGCGATACGCTGGCACGTACCTCGAGAGCGGTCATCCGGGAGTCATCAGGGACTGTCGTTGAAGACATAAGAAAAGCCACACAGGCACGGCACTGACCGCAGCCATCAGCAGGTTACGAAAACCCGTTATAGTAACAGGTTGATCCGCGCTCAATGGGCTGCGGTTTTTGCAAAAAAGCACCAACCCGTCGTACTCAAGGCCAAATCAGCGCATGGAAGAAATCCGCATTCGAGGTGCACGCACCCACAACCTGAAAAACATCAGTCTCGATCTGCCACGCAACAAGCTGATCGTCATTACCGGACTCTCGGGCTCCGGAAAATCATCGCTGGCCTTCGATACGCTGTACGCGGAGGGTCAGCGGCGCTATGTCGAATCATTATCAGCCTATGCACGTCAGTTTCTTCAACTGATGGAAAAACCCGATGTGGACATGATCGAAGGTCTGTCCCCGGCAATATCGATAGAACAGAAAGCCACGTCGCATAATCCGCGCTCCACCGTCGGCACCGTCACGGAAATTCATGATTACCTGCGCTTGCTGTATGCACGCGTGGGAACGCCGCACTGTCCTGACCATCCTGAAAATCCGCTGGCAGCGCAATCGGTGTCACAGATGGTGGACTCTGTGTTGGCGATGCCTGACGACACCAAACTGATGATTCTGGCGCCCGTCATCGCCAACCGAAAAGGCGAGCATGGCGATCTTTTCGAGCAAATGCAGGCGCAAGGATTTGTGCGCTTCCGCATCCAAAGTGGCACCGGCAAGGCAAAGATTTATGAAGCGGACGATTTACCCAAGCTGAAAAAAACAGAAAAGCACACCATTGATGTGGTCATTGATCGCGTTAAAGTGAAAAGTGATATCAAACAACGGCTCGCCGAAAGCTTCGAAACCTCGCTGCGATTGGCCGAAGGCCGCGCGATTGCGCTTGACATGGACAGTGGCCGCGAACAAGTTTTTTCGAACAAATTTGCGTGTCCAATTTGCGGCTACTCACTTCAAGAGCTCGAGCCGCGCCTGTTCTCGTTCAATAATCCCATGGGTGCCTGCCCGGAATGCGACGGTCTCGGGCATATCGAATTTTTCGATCCGAAACGTATCGTTGCTTTTCCCAATCTGTCATTGGCCTCAGGTGCGGTGAAAGGCTGGGACAGGCGCAATCAGTTTTACTTTCAGATGTTGTCGTCGCTGGCCAAGCATTACCAATTTGACGTCGATGTGCCGTTCGAGAATTTGCCTGAAAAAGCGCAGCAAGTCGTTTTGTATGGCTCAGGCAAGGAAAAAATTCCGTTTGCCTATGTCAATGAACGTGGTCGCACAGTCATCAAAGAACACACTTTCGAAGGCGTTGTGAACAACCTTGAGCGTCGTTATCACGAAACGGATTCGCTGGCCGTCAAGGAAGAACTGTCCAAATTCATCAATGAGCAGCAATGCCCCGAATGTGAAGGCACCCGCCTGCGCGTGGAAGCGCGTTTTGTCAAGGTCGGTACCGGCGCTCAGCAACGCGCGATTTATCAGGTAGCCGCAATGCCGCTGCGCGGCACACTGGAATTCTTCGAAACCTTGAAACTCAAGGGCGCAAAAAAAGAAATCGCCGAGCGCATCATTCGCGAAATCATCTCGCGACTGAAATTCCTGAACAACGTGGGGCTGGAGTATCTGTCACTGGACCGCAGTGCGGACACCTTGTCGGGTGGAGAAGCACAACGAATCCGTCTCGCCTCGCAAATCGGCTCGGGCCTGACCGGCGTGATGTATGTGCTCGACGAACCCTCAATCGGTTTGCATCAGCGGGATAACGATCGTCTGATCGCAACGCTCAAGCACTTGCGGGATATCGGTAACACTGTACTGGTGGTCGAGCATGATGAAGACGCAATTCGCTGTGCCGATCACGTGGTGGACATGGGCTTGGGTGCAGGCGTGCATGGCGGAGAAGTGATCGCGCATGGCTCGCTGGCTGACATCCTGAAACATCGCGAATCGCTAACGGCACAGTATCTGAATGGCAGCCTCTCGATTGCGGTACCGGAAGAACGCATCAAACCGGATCTACAAAAACAACTGATCATCAGCGGTGCTCGAGGCAACAACCTCAAAGAAGTGAATCTGGAGTTGCCCGTAGGCCTGCTCACTTGTGTAACCGGTGTTTCCGGCTCAGGAAAATCTACGCTGATTAACGATACGCTGTACCGCGTACTCGCTCGTCATCTGTACGGCTCTCAGGCCGAACCTTCAGAGTACGACAAAGTCACCGGCCTTGCACATTTCGACAAAGTGATTTCTGTCGATCAGGCACCGATCGGCCGCACACCGCGGTCGAACCCGGCGACCTACACTGGTGTATTTACCCCAATTCGCGATTTGTTTTCGACGGTACCGCAAGCAAAGGAACGCGGTTACTCGGCGGGCCGTTTCTCATTCAACGTCAAAGGCGGCCGGTGTGAATCCTGTCAGGGTGATGGTGTACTCAAGGTCGAGATGCACTTCCTGCCCGATGTCTATGTCCCTTGCGATGTATGCCACGGCAAACGCTACAACCGCGAAACCCTGGAAGTGCAGTACAAAGGCAAGAACATCACCGATGTCCTCGAAATGACTGTTGAAGATGCACACGCCTTTTTTAAACCGGTGCCACTGATCGCTCGCAAACTCCAGACCCTGCTGGATGTCGGTCTGGGCTACATTCGTTTGGGACAAAGTGCTACGACCCTGTCGGGCGGTGAAGCCCAGCGTGTGAAGCTTTCGCTGGAACTCTCCAAACGCGATACGGGACGCACACTGTACATCCTTGATGAGCCTACCACCGGACTACACTTTCATGACATTGCACTACTGCTGAAAGTAATACATCGCTTGCGTGATCAGGGCAACACCGTCGTCATCATTGAACATAATCTCGATGTCATCAAAACGGCGGACTGGCTGGTGGATCTTGGGCCGGAGGGCGGTGCAGGCGGTGGTCAGATTATTGCCAGCGGTACGCCTGAACAGGTTGCAAAAAATTCGGCCAGTTTCACTGGAAAATATCTAGCGCCCTTGCTACTGCCGAAAAAAGAAAAGAAACGCGCCTGATGACAGACAACAAAAAAGTACCTGACCGGTGCGTGCGGCAACGCGGCTTGCGTCGATGAAGTGACGCTTAGAGCAGCTGTTTTTCGGCCAATTCGATAGCCTCGGCAGCGCCTCGCAGAACGACCACGTCGCCGGGTTCGAGTTGCATATCGGCAGAAAAAGGCAAGCGCACCTTGCCTCGCCGAACTGCCGTAATTTCAGCACCCAGCGCCGAGAGATTCAGGGACGCAAGCGTCTTGCCAATCGCAGCCGCCCTGCCCTCCAGGGGTACGGAATGCAGTCTGACTTGCAGATGCTCTTCATCATCGGCAAGATCATCAATACCGTGAAAGTAGCCACGCAGTGATGCATAGCGTTCACTTCGGGCAGCCTGAACCCGCTGCACAACGCGACGTAAAGGCACACCCATGAGCAAGAGTGCATGGGAAGCGAGCATCAGACTACCCTCGATCGCCTCAGGGACTACTTCATCTGCGCCACCCGCACGCAGTTTATCGAGATCATCTTCGCCTACACTGCGCACGATGGCAGGCAACGCCGGCGCGAGCTCATTGGCAAAGTGCAGTGTCTTGAGTGCCATGTGCGTGTCGGCATAAGTAATGACCAACGCTGCCGCGCGATGAATACCGGCTGCCATCAGACTTTCACGACGGCTTGCATCGCCGTAGGAGACTTGCCAGCCTGCGTTTTGCGCCTCCAGTACACGCTGCGGATCAAGATCAAGTGCATGGTAGGCAATTTTTTCTTCTTCCAGCAAGCGCGCCAAGCTTTGACCGCTGCGCCCAAAGCCCGCAATCAGAATATGCTTTTCTTCACTGATGGTTCGCGAGGCAATACGCGTGAGTGCGAGTGATTGCTGCATCCACTCATTGGCCGAGAGCTTCATCACGAGGCGATCAGCGTTGGCGAAAATGAATGGCGTGGCAAGCATCGACAAAACCACGGCCGCCAGTATCAATTGCACCAGATTGGCATCGACCAGCCCAAGCGCACCCGCCTGATTGAGCAGTACGAAACCAAATTCACCACCTTGTGCAAGACCAAGACCCGTACGCAGCGCGACGCCCGGCGATGCACCAAACAGTCGGGCGAGCAGCGCAATCAAGCCGAACTTGATCAGCAGAGGCACGATCAGCAGTACCAGTACGAGCAGCCAGTTATCAATCACCAGCCGCATGTCGAGCAACATGCCAACGGTGATGAAAAACAGTCCGAGCAAAACATCGCGGAATGGCTTGATATCTTCTTCCACCTGAAGGCGGTACTCGGTCTCGGAGATCAGCATACCAGCGATGAATGCGCCCAGAGCGAGCGATAACCCGGCAATCTCGGTTATCCAGGCAGCACCCAGCGTGATGAGCAGCAGGTTAAGCATGAACAGTTCTTGTGAGCGTCGCTGAACCACAATTCGGAACCAACGACGCAACAGCACCTGTCCAAAGGTGAGGAGCAGTGTGAGCACGAAGACGGCCTTGAGCCCGGCCCAGGCAAGATCCTCGACGATGTCTGCACCAGGATGCGCGAGCGCGGGAACCAGAATCAGCAACGGCACGACCGCGAGATCCTGAAACAGCAGAATGCTGGTGATACGACGTCCATGTTCGCTCTCAAGCTCGAGTTTTTCCGTCAGGAGCTTGAGCACAATAGCCGTGGAAGACATGGATAACGCGCCGCCAAGAGCAAACGAGGCGCTCCAGCCAATATCGAAGATCTTCGGCAAAAACTTGGCAAGCAAACCGCCGCACAGCATCGTGACTAAAATGGTCACCACTACCTGCGCCATACCCAGGCCGAACACATTGCGGCGCATAGACTTGAGTTTGGGCAGGGAGAACTCGAGGCCGATAGAAAACATGAGGAAGACCACGCCAAACTCCGCCAGCATGTGCGTGGCCGGGCTATTCGATGCCAAACCCAGCGCATGAGGGCCGATCAGGATGCCCACTGAGAGATACCCGAGCATGGGCGGCAAATGCATCATGCGAAATGCCACGACCCCAAGCACCGCAGCAACGAGCAGAATCAGAGTGAGTTCAAGGGCTGAATACATAAGTGACGAGCCAGGCTGCCAATGACGACTAGGGGTATGAAATGGAATCCGAGACAAGGGTCCGCCCACCAAGGTTTTCTTGCATCTGGCAGGTTTTTTGCTTTGGATCTTGGGCTATACTTTGCTAATGAGTTTACCGCATGAGCAAAATTCTTCGCATCAATTTGACAACGTTGCTGCATTACGCGCGTTAAAACTTGCGCAAGAAACCCTGCAAATCGAGGCCGATGCCGTCCTCGCGGTAATGCGTCGGCTGACCGGGTCTGCAGAGGACCCCTTTGCCCGAGCCACCGCCCTGCTGCTTGGATGCACGGGGAGAGTAGCGGTCTCGGGTATGGGGAAGTCCGGGCATATCGCGCGCAAGATTGCGGCCACCCTTGCTTCGACCGGCACCCCGGCGCTCTTCGTCCATCCCGCGGAAGCGGCGCACGGCGACTTAGGCATGGTGACTGAGGCCGATGCCATGATCGCCATCTCCTATTCCGGACAGTCTGATGAGCTCATGGCCATACTGCCCGTGGTTAAGCGTATGGGCGCCAAACTCATTTCAATGACAGGCAATCCGCAGTCGCCGCTGGCCAAGCTCGCCGACGTACACCTTAACGTCTCCGTTGCCCGCGAGGCCTGCCCACTGAATCTCGCGCCAACCGCAAGCACTACCGCGACCTTGGCACTAGGTGATGCGCTGGCAGTCGCCCTGCTGGATGCTCGCGGCTTCCGGGAAGAAGATTTTGCTCGATCTCATCCCGGTGGCGCGCTTGGCAGGCGGCTGCTCACACACGTCAGAGACGTGATGCGCACCGGCGACGACATTCCCACCGTACGCCCAGAAATGAGCCTGCCCGAAGCGCTGCTCGAAGTCACCCGAAAAGGCATGGCAATGACTGCTGTCGTGGACGGCGCATTTCGAGTTATCGGTATTTTTACGGATGGCGACTTGCGACGCCTGATTGAGCAGGGCAAGGATTTTTCGCGCACGGCGATTGGCGACCTTATGCACAAACATCCTCGCCGAGTGCACCCGGACCAACTGGCAGTCGAAGCTGTGGAGCTGATGGAATCCCACAGAATCAATCAGGTGCTGGTTGCAGATACTGATGGCCGGCTGGTGGGCGCCTTGCATATTCATGACCTCACACGTGCCAAGGTGATCTGATGCCGCCGATCCAAAAACCGACCGCATCGGAGCGCGCAAAACAAGTCAGGCTCATGGTCTTTGATGTCGATGGTGTACTGACCGATGGATGTCTTCGTTACGGGAGTGACGGCGAAATCCTGAAAACATTCAATGTGCTGGACGGCCATGGCATCAAGTTGCTGCAGCAATCTGGCGTCAAAACAGCCATCATCAGCGCCAGGCAGTCGCCCGTGGTGGCCAGGCGCGCAGCAGATCTGGGAATCAGCATGGTGCTGCAGGGAATACATGACAAACGCTCTGCATTCGAATCTCTTCTGGCCGAAACCGGGCTGACTGCACAGGATTGCGGCTTCATGGGTGACGATGTCATCGACCTGCCAGTCATGACCCGGGTCGCATTTGCTGCCAGTGTTCCAAACGGTCACGAGGAAGTGCGTTCCCGCGCGCACTATGTGGCAGGGGCACGCGGTGGGCTCGGTGCGGTCCGTGAGGTATGCGATTTTATCTTGCGCGCACAGGACAACTACCAGGCGGCAATGGCGCCGTATCTGACATGACGAGCGCCGTACACCAGCGTGTGCCAGCCTTGGTACTGCTGGGATTCGCATTGCTGCTGGCCGCAGGCAGCTTCTGGCTGGTTGAACTCAGCAATAAATCGTCGAGCAATGCGCCATCCAAAATCGAGAGCACAATGCCAGATTATTTTGTCGAGAACTTCACTTTCTCAAAATTGGACGCGCGCGGTTTGATGGAGTATCGGGTGGAAGGGGCGAAAATGACCCATTACCCTGCAGACAAGCATAGCGTCATCGAGAAGCCGGTGGTGCGTAGCTTTTCGCCAAACCGGCCACCAACCATAGCAAGAGCGGATATCGCCAATATCAACGGCGACCACACCGAGGTGCGATTGATTGATAACGTGATTTTAGAGCGCGGACAAGTGCTTGGTGATGAACCACTCACAGTCACGTCGAGTTACATGCTGGTGCTGCCAGAAAAAGATATCGTGACCACGGATCAGCAAGTTGACATTCGCGTTGGCAAGATGCACTTATCGGGTACCGGCATGGTCGCTAACAATGCAACTCGCGAGCTGACACTGGAGAGCAAGGTGAATGGGACTTTTCTACCTCCCAAAAAGCGATAAGTGAATGGCATGTTTTCTATTTCTAGGAGAAACGTGATGAAACATAATTCCCGGAGCCAGAAGTTTCGCGCGGGTTGTGCAGCCATACTTGGCGTAATCATGCTGCAAGCTGCATACGCGGAAAAAGCAGATTTCGACAAACCAACTCACGTGGAAGCCAATCATGGAACCTACGATGAATCGAAGCAAACCAATATCTTCACTGGCAATGTGGTTCTGACGCGCGGTACCTTGGTTATGTTTGCCGACAAAATGACTGTTCGCAAGGACGCGGCAGGCAATCAATTTGCAACGCTGTATGCAGCGCCCGGTGGCGTCACCAAATTTCGTCAAAAGCGTGACGGTGGCAAGGATATGTGGATAGATGGTAGCGCCGCTGATCGAATTGAATACGATACCAAAACTGAAATCGCAAAACTTTTCAAGAACGCAAAAATAAAAATGACAGAAGCGGGCAGGATCACTGATGAAGTCGAAGGAGAATTCGTTTCGTATGACAGTCGGACCGAATTTTATACTGTCTCCAACTCGACTAATGGTGAAAGCAAGCCGGGAACCGGCAGAGTCAAGGTCGTAATACAGCCGCGTAACGCAGAAAAATAAGCAATGAGCCAAAGCGCCTCCAGCACCCTGAGCGTGCGTCATCTGCAAAAAAGCTATGGCGTGCGTCGTGTTGTGCAAGACGTGTCACTTGAGGTCGTTAGCGGCGAAGTCATCGGTCTGCTCGGACCCAATGGCGCAGGCAAGACCACCTCGTTTTACATGATTGTTGGACTCGTACCATCTGAGGCAGGCGAGATCATGCTCGATGGTGAGCGCATTTCCAGACTACCTATTCATCGCCGCGCCGAACTGGGTCTGTCCTATCTTCCGCAAGAAGCCTCCGTTTTTCGCAAGTTATCTGTCGAAGACAATATTCGTGCCGTGCTGGAATTACAAAAATTCGATGGGAAACCATTGGTGCGGGCAGAAATCGATAAAAGACTCAACACGCTTCTGGAAGAATTGCAAATCGATAGTCTTCGGGAAAACCCGGCGTTGTCACTGTCGGGGGGTGAGCGTCGCCGCGTTGAAATCGCACGAGCACTGGCAACAAACCCACGCTTCATCTTGCTCGATGAACCCTTCGCAGGCGTAGATCCGATTGCAGTGATCGAGATTCAGCGCATCGTGCGCTTCCTCAAGGCTCGCGGCATCGGCGTGCTGATCACGGACCATAATGTGCGCGAAACGCTCGGGATTTGCGATCGCGCCTACATCATCAATCAGGGTTCGGTACTGGCTTCGGGCAGCCCGGCCGACATCATTACCAATGAGTCGGTTCGCCGCGTGTATCTTGGCGAAAATTTCCGAATGTAAGGGCCGGCCTAGATGAAGCAGACCCTACAGCTCCGCGTTTCACAGCATCTGGCGTTAACGCCGCAGCTGCAACAATCGATACGATTGCTGCAGCTGTCCACGCTGGAACTGCATCAGGAGCTGGAGCAAATGCTGACTGATAATCCTTTACTGGAACGACTCGACGATCCACTTGACCACTCGATCCGCCTGCTCGGCGATGGTGCGATCAGCCAGGCACCCACCGCGCCTTCAACCGAGGCTGAATCCAATGCAGATGCCAGCGCCGCTTCCGAAGGTACTTTCGATACGCCCGCGCAGGGTGAGGAAAGCGGCGGCACTGAAGCCGAATGGAGCTTTGATGATGTGGCCCGGTCTACCAAGGCGCCCGAAGACGATGATTCGCGTCCGCAACTCGAGGCACATGAATCCACGCTACGTGAGCATCTGTTGGAACAGCTCTCGGTCACGGTAGACAATCGCCGAGACCGCGCACTGGTGGAGTTACTGATCGAAGCGCTGGATGACAATGGCTATCTGGAAGAGCCTTTGGAAGAGATTCACGGCCGCCTTCCCGAAGAGCTCGATATCGATATGGATGAAATGCAGGTGGCGCTCAAGCTGCTGCAGAGTTTCGACCCGGCCGGGGTTGGCGCGCGCAATGCCTCGGAATGCCTGTCCTTGCAGATCCGGCGTATGGAGAAAGTTCCCTTCGTCACGCGGCGCATGGCGCTGAATCTGGTAGAAAACTATCTTGAACTATTCGCTCAGCGCGAGTTCAACAAGCTTAAGAAGGCCTTGGATTGCGATGATGAGGACTTGCGCGAAGCGCAAGCGGTGATCAAGGCGTGCAACCCTCACCCAGGCGCGCCATATGCGGGTGACGCGTCAGATTATGTGGTGCCGGATGTGATTGTCAAACGGGCAAAGAACGGCTGGCAGGTGACACTGAACAGGGATGTCATGCCCAAGCTGCGGGTCAATGCTATGTATGCCAATATCCTCAAGCAAAATAAAGGCGAGGGATCACTCACTTCGCAGCTTCAGGAAGCCAAATGGCTGATCAAAAATATGCGCCAGCGCTTTGACACGATCCTGCGGGTAGCACAGGCGATAGTAGAGCGACAACGTAATTTCTTTTCGCATGGCGAAGTCGCGATGAAGCCACTTGTACTGCGGGAAATTGCTGATACACTGGGTCTGCATGAGAGCACGATTTCTCGTGTTACCACGCAAAAATACATGCTGACGCCTCATGGCATGTTTGAATTGAAATACTTCTTTGGCAGCCACGTGGCCACGGAAGCCGGCGGCGAGGCGTCGTCGACCGCTATACGTGCTTTGATCAAACAACTGATAGGAGCTGAGGACCCCAAGAACCCGTTTTCCGATAGCAAAATTATGGATATGCTGGCTGAACAGGGAATGGTTGTCGCGAGACGTACGGTCGCAAAGTACCGCGAAGCCTTGAAAATTCCTCCTGTCAACCTGCGAAAGTCCCTTTAGCTTCCCGAGTTTTTAACCGTTGCTGTAAGTCCTTCGAATGCGTCTTCGGTCATTCACTAAAGAAACGGCAGCAACGCCATACCAAGGAGCACTCTGTATGAATCTGAAAATCAGTGGGCATCATCTGGAACTCACCCCCGCCTTGCGGGCTTATGTGGAAAGCAAGCTCGAGCGTATCAAACGCCATTTTGACAACGTCATCGATATGACCGTCACGCTCTCCGTCGACTCCCTGACCGAAAAAGAAAAACGCCAGCGGGCAGAAATCAACCTGCATTTACGGGGTAAGGATTTGCACGTCGAGAGCGAAGCCCAGGATATGTACGCAGCTATCGATCTGCTCATGGACAAACTGGACCGACAGGTCTTGAAACACAAGGACAAGATTCAGAACCATCAGCACGAAGGTATCAAGCGTTACTCAGGCCCGGAGACAGAAGCAGCCTGAGTCACGCCACTATCTGGCCCGGGGCGCAATCGCGCCCCTTTTTTTCGCCTCAGTTTCGGCGCATCGCCATCGCCACGCCAAAGCGGACTATCCCTGAGCAAAAGACTGGCTTTCTCGCTTCCAAAGCGCAGCGTGAGGCATTCCCGATAAACTCATGCCTTCCAAGTCACCACCTGCCTGAGCACACCTTATGAGCGACCTCGTATTGGCCGACATTAGCGGTCACACCGGCATCATCACGCTGAACCGCCCCAGCGCCCTGAATTCACTTACCCTCGATATGGTGCGCACCATGACCAGCACGCTGCTGGACTGGCGCGATCAGTCGGGGATTCATTACGTGATGGTTCGCAGCAGCAGTGAAAAAGCCTATTGTGCAGGCGGTGATATCCGTTTTTTCCATCAGAAGGGTAAAGCGACGGCGACTGAAGGCGCGGCACTGATCGAAGATTTTTTCACCGAAGAATATGCGCTCAACCATTTGATTCATCAATATCCCAAACCGTATATTGCGCTGATGGATGGTGTCGTGATGGGGGGCGGCATGGGTATTGCTCAAGCAGGTCCGGCGGCTCGCATCCGTATCGTGACTGAACGCACAAAAATGGCCATGCCTGAAGTCGGCATTGGACTTTTCCCGGACGTGGGCGGTGGATACTTTTTATCGCGCGCAAACGGACAGCTCGGCACTTACCTCGGGGTTACAGGCGAGATGATCGGCGCCAGTGACGCACTGTATGCGGGGCTGGCCGATGTGTTTGTACCCGCTGCTGAACTGCCTGCCCTGCAGGCAGTCATTATGTCGTCGTCAGCAGACCGTCTGCGCGATGCGATCACCCACTTCGCAATGCCTTTCGCTTCTCAAGCAGATCCTGCGAACAGTCGTCTTGCAGGAATGCGAGTGTCAATTGACCAACATTTTTCGAGCAACTCCATGAGCGAGCTCATGACATCGCTCTCGGCAGACACCAGCGAATTTGCGGGCAAGACTCTGGAGATTATGCGCAAGCGCTCGCCGCTGATGATGAGCGTCACCCTGTCTCAGCTGCGCCGCGCCGCCACGATGACGATTGGCGAGTGTTTGCGCATGGAGCGAACGATGGTCAGACGCTGTTTCGAGCATGGCGAGGTCATCGAGGGTGTGCGTGCTCTGGCGATAGACAAGGACCACGCGCCGAAGTGGAATCCGGCAACGCTGGCTGAGGTTACACCAGAAATGGTAGCGCACTTCTTTGAAAGTGCATGGCCAGCGTATGCGCATCCACTACGCGCGCTAAACTAGAGTGACGCTGAATCGGGTGGCTCAGGTGATTACCTGATCAGATTTCGTCGACGGCAAACAAGCGTCGATACTCACGCATCGCATAACGATCTGTCATACCCGCGATGTAGTCAGCCACCTTGCGCGCCTGCTCGTCTACATTCCCGCCGTTTGTTTGATAATCAGGCGGCATCAATTGTGGGCCTTCGAGAAAGATGTTAAACAAGTCAGTGACGATACGCCGTGCTTTGCTGGTCATGCGATTGACCACATAGTGCTGATAAAGATTCGCCCTCAGGAAGCGTTTAAGCTCTTGCGCTTCCTGTTTCATGGTGTCGGAAAACGAAATCAGCGCTGGCGAATTGCGTACATCATCAATCGACTTCACACCCGTATCATGTATCTGAGCACGCGAGGTATCGATCAGATCAACAACCAGGGAATTAATCATGCGACGGACCGTTTCATTGATGGCACGTCGCCCCTGAATGCCTGGAAACTCTTTCTGTACCAGCGACCAGTGACGCGCATAGAGGGTGACTTCATCCAGCTGCGCCGTAGTCAGCAAGCCCGAACGAAGACCGTCATCAATATCATGGTTGTTATACGCAATCTCATCCGCCAGATTGGCCAACTGTGCCTCGAGGCTGGGTTGCTTGCGCTCGATGAAGCGGCGGCCAACCTCCCCTAACTGCTCCGCATTCAGCAGTGAGCAGTGCTTGAGTACACCCTCGCGAGTTTCAAACATCAGATTCAGGCCATCAAACGCACCATAACGCTGCTCCAGCTTGTCGATCACTCGCAGACTTTGGAGGTTGTGCTCGAAGCCGCCATAGGCTTTCATGCACACGTTGAGCGCATCTTGCCCAGCGTGACCAAAGGGCGTGTGTCCCAAATCATGGGCCAGCGAGATCGCCTCGACGAGATCCTCGTTGAGTTGTAGATTGCGAGCGAGCGAGCGAGCAATTTGCGCGACCTCGATGCTGTGCGTGAGCCGTGTGCGAAACAAATCACCCTCGTGATTAACGAACACCTGCGTCTTGTACTCAAGGCGACGAAAAGCGGTGCAATGAATGATGCGGTCGCGGTCACGCTGAAATTCACTGCGAGTATCAGAAGTGCCTTCCGCGAAATGACGTCCACGTGAAGTCGTTGAACGAGCAGCGTACGGCGCAAGATGCAATTCGAAATCAGTCATCATGAAATCTGGCCGACGCAAGCCGCGAGCGTCGCCCGTAGCATATCCTTGGGTACGCCCGTGATGACGGCCTGACCCAGGGGCTTGAGCAGAATGAATTTAATTTCGCCTCCCTCGTTTTTCTTGTCGACCTCCATCAGCTCCAGCCAGCGATCGGTACCCAGATCGGGCGCCACCACAGGGAGACCAGCCGCCTTCACTAGTGCGGTAATGCGCGAGTGATCTCGCGCTGACAGATACCCCAGTCGATGCGACAAATCCGCTGCCATCACCATGCCACAACCTACGGCCTCGCCATGCAGCCACGAACCGTACCCCATACCCGCTTCAATGGCATGTCCGAAGGTATGGCCAAAATTCAGAATGGCGCGCAGACCTGATTCGCGCTCATCCTGTCGCACGACATCCGCCTTGATTTCGCAGGAACGCTGAATCACATGCGCCAGCGCCGCATCATCACGTGCCATGAGTTCATTCATGTGTGCTTCCAGCCAGCTGAAAAATTCAGCGTCGATAATGGCACCATGCTTGATGACCTCGGCGAGTCCTGCAGAAAGTTCGCGTTGCGGCAGCGTAGATAGGGTGGCAGTATCAACCAGCACCGATTGTGGCTGGTAAAACGCACCAATCATGTTCTTACCCAGCGGATGATTGATCGCGGTCTTACCACCGACTGAAGAATCCACTTGCGCCAGCAGGGTTGTGGGGATTTGCACGAATGGCACACCACGCATGTAGGTTGCAGCGGCAAAACCCGTCATATCGCCAATCACCCCACCACCTAATGCCGCCAGCGTGGTCTTTCGATCGCATTTATTTTCAAGCAGCGAATCAAAAATACGCATCAGATTATCGACATTTTTTTCTTCTTCTCCGTCGGGCAGCACGATAGCGAGACAATGCTTTCCAGCGGCCTCAAGCATCTCGGTCAGGCGCTGGAGATACAAAGGCGCCACGATGGTATTGGTAACGATAGCAATTCGTTTGCCGGGAATGAGATGTGCAAAATCTGCATGGTCCAGCAAATGACGGCCGATGATGATCGGGTAGCTACGCTCTCCCAGAGATACGGTGAGATCTGTAAAAACAGAGGGGGTTGATATCATGGCAGTGAATCAGACTCAGCTTCGCGGATGTCGGCGTTAGTGAATGTTTCACTTTCAACCGGCGGGATCTTGGTGTTGCTCTGTAGTTGCGTCAGAATATTTTGAACAACGGAATGGACATTCGGCCTTCCGGTTTCAATAATGATGTGCGCGACTTCCTGATAAAGCGGCGCACGCTCACGCGAAAGTGCTTCTATCTTTGCTCGCGGATCAGCAGTTTGTAGCAATGGGCGATTTTTATCATGGCTGGTGCGCTGAAGAATACTGGCTACGGATGCGCGCAGATAAATCACCGTCCCACGCTCGCGCAGAAGCTGCCGGCTGGTTTCATTCAATACTGCGCCCCCACCCGTGGCTAATACGATGCCTTGCTGTGCAGTGAGGTCGCGTATGACATCAGCTTCTCGCTGGCGAAAACTGGCTTCGCCCTCGATTTCAAAAATGAGTGGAATGGACGCGCCGGTTCGTGTTTCGATTTCCTGATCGGCGTCGAGAAAACGCAAATTGAGTTTTTTTGCCAGCGAGCGTCCTATCGTAGTCTTGCCCGAACCCATCAGCCCAACCAGGAAAATGTTGTTTGTCGAATTCTGCATCATCGCCGCCAATCGGGTTCATTGCCCGGAAAGCCGACAGTTTATCGCATTCGACAACTCAGGACGGACCCGATCCGGGCCGAGCTGAGCCCATCCGGTTCAGCGCACGACAGGTGAATCCGTGACGATCCGGGGAGTGATGAAGATTAGCAGCTCGGTCTGGTCCCGTGTACGACGCGTGCTGCGGAACAGGCGACCTAAGACCGGAATGTCTCCCAGCACTGGCACCTTGAGCTCGCTGTCAATTTCGGTCTGGGTAAAAATTCCGCCCAGGACGACCGTACCGCCATTCTCGACCTGCACATTGGTTTTAACGTGCTTGGTATTGATGGCGAAACTGGCGCCCACGGCAACACCTCGGGAATCTTTGGCGACATCGACGACCAGAATCACATTGCCATCAGGCGTGATCTGAGGGGTGACCTCCAGTTTGAGATTGGCTTTTTTGAATTGAACCGAAGTCGCGCCGCTACTGGTCGCCTGTTGAAATGGAATTTCTTCGCCCTGCTCAATCAGCGCCGGCTGCTGATCGGCGGTGACCACGCGTGGACTGGAGATGATTTTTCCTTTACCGTCGGCTTCCAGTGCGGACAGCTCAAGGTTCAGGAAGCGATTTGCATTGGCAGAGAAAAGGCTGATTCCCATACTCGCTGGTGCTGCACCATTGATTGACGCTGCGGGTAAATTAACAAACTGCGTGTTCGGTACGAAAGATTGCTGAGTCACGGTAGTCTGTGCGGTCTGCTCGCCCACACCCAGATAATTTCCGCTGACCGCAAGCCGACTGGATCCAGGCAAATTGATGCCAGGCGCTGCACCACGTGCACCACGAAGATCGGCAAAGCCGAGCTTTACACCCAGACTTTTGCTGAACGTATCATCTGCCTCGACGATACGGGCTTCGATCATGACCTGACGTGTGGGTATGTCGGTCAGCTGTATCAGTTTGCGTACTTCTTCCAGACGGCTGGGTGTATCGGTCACGAACAGTTTGTTGGTGCGCGGCTCGGCAGATGCGCTGCCACGACGTGACAAAATACTGCCACGCCCTACCTGACCATCCAGACCGAAGACCTGACGAAAAGCATCAGCCTTTTGATAATTCAACTGGAAGGTCTCGGTGATCAATGGCTCCAGCTCGGATATCTGCGCGCGCTGCTCCAGCTCCAGCCTTTCCTTGGTCAGCAATTCATCCTTGGGTGCGATCCAGAGCACATTACCGTTACGCCGCATATCCAGGCCCCGCGCCTGCATCACAATATCGAGTGCCTGATCCCAAGGGACATCCTTTAACCTGAGCGTGAGATTGCCACTCACGCTATCGCTAGCGACCACATTGAGGCCGGTGAAATCTGCAATCACCTGTAGCAATGCGCGCACTTCGATATTTTGAAAATTCATCGACAGCTTGTCACCACGATAGCCACGATTACTTGCCGCCGATTTGCCATCATCCGGTTTGACAGATCGTACTTCGAGCACCAGTCGTCGCTCAGTCTGCCAAGCCAGATGCTCCCACGGGCCACGCGGCTCAATCAGCATGCGCACCGTGTCACCGTCTGCGCGTGTGGTGATGAATCGTACCGGAGTACCGAAATCGGCCACATCGAGTTTACGCCGAAGTACTTCGGGCAAACTGGTTTTCATGAAATCGACGATCAGTGACTGACCCTGACGGCGCACATCAATAGATGACTGCGTTCTGGCCAAATCAATGATGATGCGCCCGGCATCGCCATCACCCCGTCGAAAATCCATATCCACAATCGCGTTTTTTTCCGTCACCAGGCTTGCGGCACGTGCGCTTCGGTCTGAACCCGCTTTATCGTCAGCCAGGGTCACCGTCAGCGTCTGTCCCGTCACGTGCATGCTGAACTGCTGTGGACGCTTTAGATTGAGCACAATACGCGTGCGTCCTGCGGCTTGCACAAGATCAGCGTAACGCAGCTCACCGGCATCGAATACTCGCCGGGAATGCCCCGTGGCATTCAACGTGTCCGAAAAATCAATCACGATTCTTGGCGGGTTGGCGGTAGAAAAGCTACCCGGCATTACGGCAGGTGCCTGGCGCATGGGAATACGCAAAGTCAACACCGACCCGGAATGACTGGCCTCGATACCCGTGATCGCATTGAGCTCCGCCTTTGCGTTCGTGACCATGATCATGATCATTACGCAGCCCGTAAACCAGCGCCTTGCTTTTAACGTCACTGCATTCATCAACGTTTCTCCTGCAATACCAGTCGCGCGCGTCGCTTGGCCCAGGTATTGCCAGCATCCTGCACCATTTCTTCGATTTCGATGGCGCCTTCGCTAATCCCTATCACTTTGCCCATATCAGGTCCGAGGTGACTACCCAGATGCACCTGATGAATGACTTTGTCCGCTTCAACCAGCGCAACCACCTGTCCCTGACGGCGCATATTCCCCACCAGCCTCAGGTTATCCAGCGGAAAGGACTCCAGCGGCTCTCGCGCACGGCGCGTATCCGGTTGCAATCCGGTTGCGTTGAGCTCGGCAGTGAGGGATGCGGAAATTTTGGTAGCATCAAATGGATCCATTCGGCCAGACGCTTGATAGTGAAACTCCTCGAGTCCCGGGCGCGGCGGCAAGTCAACCGGTACCGGGTGCGACTGCCGCCGGACCTCGCTCATCCAAGCCCGCAAATCATTTTCAGGTACTTCGCCGCAGCCGTTTAGAAGGAAGCTGATCGGGACCAGTGTTTTTATCAAAATGATTACTGCGCTAGAGCGCGAAGAATAGCAAGGACCTTGCGGGTATTTCATTTGTTTCCCCGCCTCTTGCTATCTTCGGCTGTCTTTCTTTGGGATGCCATTTCATCCTTGTCGAGGTAACGAAAAGTATGAATCACACCCTCAAAACTCTGCAGTCCTTCGCGCAACTGGGTAATCGCTATGCTGTCGATCGTGACGATGCGCTGTAAATTGGCGATATCACTCGTAAAACTCGCCAGCGCATGATAATTACCCGTGAGTTTGATTTCGATCGGTAGCTCTGCATAAAAATCATGCAATCTGACCTGACCCGGTTTGAACAGCTCAAACTGCAGACTGCGGTTGACGCCAGCCTGATTGATTTCAGACAATAAGGCATCCATCTCAGACCTACCGGGCAGTTGTTGCTCCAGCTTTTCGACTTGCGCTTGCACTTGTGTTTTTTGCTGACGCAAGATATCGAGATGTCCCGACTGCCGAACTTTTTCAACAAAGTACTGTTTCTGACGGACCTCCTCAGCCTGACCCGAGGCCAGCGCCTCCCATTGTGCGGTCCACACCAGCCACCCCCCTGACATGATGACCATCAGCGAAACTCCAAGCGCGCATAACAGCCGGGGAACGATAGGCCAGGTACTCGGATGCCGACCTTGCAAGCCGTGAAACTGACTCGCAACAAGCTGCCAGTCGAGAGGCGTGCGACGTTGCATGGATATCATGGGTGACTGCCCCCGGGTGGCGCAGCAATGGCCACATTGAATTCATAAACTTTCCTCGCTTCTTTTCCCTGGCCAAGGCTGGTGGCCTTGATCTCGACGAGCTCGGCTTTTCCAAGCCAGGGAGATGATTGCGACAGATTGCGTAGTAATTCAGAAACACGTGTATTCGACTGCGCAAGCCCCGTCAGGACAAGATGGTCTGTCTGTTTGATTGACTTGAGCGCGACACCGGCGGGTACGCGCGTGGCGAGCTCATCAAGTAAATGGACTGGCCGGGCTCGACCGGATTGCAAACTTTCAACCGCATGCTGCCTGGCCCTGAGGGCATCGATATCCTGGCGCAGTCCTTTGATTTCTCGTAATCGGTTATCGAGAAGCCTGTTTTCGGACTGAAGTAAGGTATTGCGACTGTGCTGCGTTGACAGTTGTGCGGCATTCACCGCGCTGACGATCAAGACCACCATCAGCCCGCACAATGCCGACAGAATCAGCAGGCTATTGAACAAACGCTTTCGCTCACGGCGCTGCGCTTCCCGCCATGGCAGCAAATTGAAGGAAATCATGTTGAAAAGCTCCGCAGTGCAAGACCACAGGCAACCAAAAAAGCGGGCGCATCCTCACGCAGCTGAACATCCATTGACGGCGCAAGCATGCACGCAAACGGATCGGGTAGTGAGCAGGGTATGCCCACTCGGTGCTCGACGAATGCGGCAAGATCAGCGCCGAGTGCCTGAATACTGCCGGCAACATAGAGGTGTGCAACACGGGAATGCTGTGTCGATGTCGAGAAAAGCTGCAAAGCCCGTGTGAGTTCCTGGCAAATCGCTTCTCTGATCGACTCCATCGCAGCACGCGACTTTTCCTGATCGAATCTAGGTAAGGACAGGCCCATTTCACGCTCAAAAATCACCCTGCCATTGAGCATGACGTAGCAATGACTCCCTTCAGTGCATAACTGCAGCAACGCGACTGGTTGGTTGTGATGCGTATCGCGGTCCGAATCGAGCAGCCCCAGCGACGCTGTCATTACCTGAGATTCGATATCGATCACCAGTGGGCGCAATCCCACGGTTTCGGCCAGCGTGAATCTTTCATCAATCCGCTCCTTGCGCGCAGCCACCAACATCACGTCTACGTAACCCTCATGGGTCGCCGAGGGACCTACCGTGGCGAAATCAAGGCTGATGTCGTCCAGCGAGAATGGCAGCGTCTGACTCGCCTCAGCCTCGACCTGCATTTCCAGTTCCTCGTCATACATACTGGCAGGGAGGGTCAGCATTTTTTTAATGACCGCACCAGAGGGCAGCGCCATAGCCGCCGTTCTCAAGCGCGTGCCACTGAGCTTGAGCGCACGGCGCAATGATTCTGTGAGAAGCTCCATCTGCGAAAAGCTTCCGTCGCGAAAAGCACCCGCTGGCACAGACTCTTGGGCGCAGTGTGCTACCCGAAAATTTTTTCCCTCACGAACGAGTTCCATGATGCGTATGCCTGCCGGGCTGACGTCGACGCCCAATACCGGTGTGTGATGGCGACGAAACCATGACCTCACAGAAAACATTCGTGAACGCTCCGCGCAAGAGGTGTTACCATTTTTAAAATTTGACGCGGATGCTAACAAGTGCCTTTTCAGAATGTAAAGCCGCTTCGGCTTGACGTTGCCAAATACCGACGCAAATCAGCACATCATGGGCACTCAACACAGCAAGCTCTCAGCTGAGCAAGCTCAACGCGGCGGGCCAAACGCTATAATGGGCGCGTTCAAGGCATTCATGCCTCCCTCTCCTCTTCACGAATGAATTCATCCACTCCGAACAGGGATGCACCCAAGGGCGAGCGCCCTTACATCCTGCCGGCACCACTCAAAATGGCGCTGAGTCTGTTGATCACGTTAGGAGGCCTTTTTTTGATCGGCGTGCTATTGGCGGGCTTCATCCTGATGATGGCTTACCCCAGCTTGCCGGACATCGATGCGCTGGCTACTTATCAACCGAAAATGCCACTGCGCGTGTTTTCTGCAGATAACGTACTCATCGGAGAATTCGGTGAGGAAAGACGCAGCCTGGTACGTTATAAAGATATTCCCCCTGTGATGAAACAAGCGGTGCTGGCGATTGAGGATGATCGTTTTTACGAGCACGGCGGGGTCGACTACTGGGGGATTTTGCGTGCAATGATTAACAACACGTTTAGCGGCAGCCGTCAGGGTGCCTCAACCATTACGCAGCAGGTCGCGCGCAATTTCTTTTTATCCAGTGAACAGACCATCAAGCGCAAGCTTTATGAAGTGCTGCTTGCCTGGAAAATAGAGAAGACACTGACGAAAGACCAGATTCTAGAGCTATACATGAATCAAATTTATCTGGGACAGCGAGCGTATGGCTTCGCCTCCGCTGCGCAGATTTATTTTGGCAAAAAACTACATCAGATCAGCGTTGCAGAGGCGGCAATGCTTGCCGGACTTCCCAAGGCACCCTCGGCCAATAATCCCGTGGTGAATCCCAAACGCGCCAAGGCGCGTCAGCAATATATATTGCAACGCATGCATGATTTAGGCTACATCACCACGACTCAATATGAACAGGCACGCGATGAAGAACTTCGAATCAAGATGGACAGCACGGATTTCGGCATTCATGCCGAATACGTGTCAGAAATGGCACGGCAGATGGTCTATGACCAATTTCGGGAAGATGCCTATACGCGCGGCCTGAATGTCTTCACCACGATCACCAAGGCCGATCAGGATGCTGCCTATCTGGCGCTGCGTCGTGGAGTGCTCGAGTATGAAAAACGCCAGCCTTATCGTGGTCCGGAAGGCTACATGGACATTCCGACCAACAAATCCGAAGCAGAGGCCGCCATAGAGTCCGAGCTCGCCGAGCACCCAGACAGCGACGGCATCATTGCTGCGGTGGTATTGTCTGCCGCTCCGAAAAGCGTGAACGCATTGCTGGCGTCGGGCGAGGAAATCACGATTGCCAATACCGAACTCGGTGCCGCAGCAGCGGCGCTCACTGATAAAATGCCGGCCAACAAACGCATACGACGCGGTGCGATCATCCGGGTGATGCAGGAAGGCTCGGGCTGGTCCATCATTCAACTGCCTGAGGTGGAGTCCGCCTTTGTATCCATCAGCTCTGAGGATGGTCGCATCAAGTCGCTGGTCGGTGGCTTTGATTTCAGCCGCACAAAATTCAATCATGTGACGCAAGCCTGGCGCCAGCCGGGCTCGACCTTCAAGCCATTCATTTATTCGGCTTCACTGGAAAAAGGTCTGTCACCTGCCACCATGATCAATGACGCGCCCATCGTATTCGATGCTGCCAAAACCGGTTCGCAAGCATGGGAACCTAAAAATTATGACGGTAAATATGATGGTCCATTGTCCATGCGCAAAGGTCTGACGCGCTCCAAAAACATGGTGTCCATCCGAATCCTGGACCGCATCGGTGTCAATTACGCGCAGGAGTACGTGACCCGCTTTGGCTTTGACAGTGACAAAAATCCACCTTATTTGACAATGGCACTCGGCGCCGGGGCCGTGACGCCGCTGCAAATGGCAGGCGCTTATGCCGTGTTTGCCAATGGCGGATACAAAATCAATCCTTACCTGATATCCAAGATTACTGATAACAGCGGTCGCACGCTGTTTCAGGTCACCCCCGAGCGTGCGGGTGATGAAAACCTGCGTGTCATTGATGCGCGCAACGCTTACCTGATCGACAGCATGCTTAAAGATGTGGTTAAACATGGCACTGCCATGCGCGCCTTGGCGTTGAAACGATCCGATATCGCCGGCAAAACAGGTACCACCAATGATTCCATCGACGCCTGGTTTGCAGGCTATCACCCGAAACTAGTCGGAGTGGCATGGATAGGTTTCGACAAACCAAAAAATCTCGGCAGCCGCGAAACGGGGGGTGGCCTGGCTCTACCGATCTGGATAAGTTATATGCAAAAAGCACTGCAAGGATTATCCGTTCAGGAACGCGCGATGCCCGAAGGTGTGACGACCTACGCCGGAGATTATGTCTACACCGAATTTGCTGATGGCAGCGGGGTCAACGCCATTGGACTTCTACCCTCTGGCGACGGGGATGGAGCACCCGAGAAAAAAGAGGACGAGCCCAAGAGCGAAATTTTCTAGCAGGCGCGCGCAAACGGGGTTTTGTCGCACACCAGCCTGGAGATACCCGTTACCACGAAGGAAACGCTCATGCAGCGTCTGCCTGATCCTGCCTCAGGTGCAGTATCGCGCCCGCCTGCGCACTAGCTAGCCGGGACAGTGCGGCAAAGAGCTCCGATCCATCCCGTGTATCTTTCCAACGCTGGTCGTCGGCCATGCGATAGTGAAATCCGCCCGCTCGAGCAGCCACCCAAATTTCCTGCATGGCCGCCTGCGTGTTCACGATGATTTTCGAGCCCTGATCAATAAACTCGATTTCCAGCACATTGCCGCTGCGACTGCATTCCAGATCGACATCAGCAGCATCGCCAGCCCGCTCCATGCCAATCTCGATCGCGTCCAATGCCGCCTCTGCGACGGCCAGGAACTCAGACTCGCTCATGCTACACTCCAATAGATTTTTTAACAGGCCGCAGTCTTGAATAAAGGCGGTCATCAAGTCAACTTTTCACATCATGTTCAGATTCGGCACCATTCTAGCGGTGATCGCATTGTCAGGCCTGAGCGCTTGCGGACAGACAGGCCCGCTCTACCTGCCCGATCGTCCTGCTCCCAGTACCAAGACCGACACTGAGTTCGATGCCCAGCCTGCCAAACCCGACACCACCCGCTAGCCCTGAACACCGTGAATACGCCGCATTTCCATTACCGTGATGGTGAACTTTTTGCCGAAGATGTCGCGCTTAGCGCCATAGCGAAGGCCTTTGGTACACCCAGCTATGTGTACTCACGGGCGAGCTTGACTGAAAATTTCCTCGCCTATGATCAAGCCTGCCGCGCGCATGGCCGTGACGAAGGATCGGCACTGATTTGCTATGCCGTCAAATCCAATGCCAATATCGCGGTTCTGAACCTGCTATCGAAACTGGGCTCGGGTTTTGATATCGTCTCGGGAGGCGAACTACAACGCGTGATCGCAGCTGGCGGCAATCCGCAGAAAGTGATTTTTTCTGGCGTAGGCAAAACGCGCGATGAAATGCAACTGGCACTGTCGCACGACATCCTGTGCTTCAACGTTGAATCGATTCCTGAGTTACATCGGCTAAACGAGGTCGCATCGAGTATGGGAAAGCGTGCTCGTGTGTCGTTACGGGTGAACCCGGATGTTGATGCCAAGACCCATCCGTATATCTCCACCGGTCTCAAGGACAACAAGTTCGGCATTGCTTTTGAAGATGCGCTACCCACCTATCGGGTGGCGGCCAGCCTGGCCAGTCTTGAGGTCACAGGTATTGACTGTCATATTGGTTCGCAGCTGCTTGATGATGCGCCGCTGCTCGAAGCGCTGGATAAGATCATTGAGCTTGTCGATCAACTCGCTTCGGAAGGCATCCTGCTGCATCATCTCGACATTGGTGGTGGCATTGGGATTTGCTACGACCAGGAAAAGCCCGTGGCTGTCGGAGACTATCTGGCACGTCTGTTTGCACGTATTGATCGCTGGCGGGCCGATCGATATGACGACAAGCCCTTGACCATCATGTTTGAGCCGGGCCGATCTATCGTCGGCAACGCGGGTGTGCTCTTGACTGAAGTGCACTACCTGAAGCACGGCAGCTCAAAGAACTTCGCTGTCGTCGATGCTGCGATGAATGACCTGATGCGCCCGGCAATGTACGAAGCCTGGCATGGCGTTGAGGTTGTCAAACCGCAGTCCCATGAATCGCACATCTATGATGTGGTGGGACCCGTATGTGAATCCGGTGACTGGCTCGCTCGCGAGCGAGCATTGGCCATCGCACCCGGCGACCTACTGGCCATCATGTCAGCCGGTGCCTATGGCATGACAATGGCATCCAATTACAACACGCGCGGTCGCGCAGCTGAAATACTGGTGGATGGCGATCAGTTCAGTCTGATCCGCCGGCGGGAGACAGCGGCTGAGCTATTCGCACTGGAATCCATTCCGAAGTAATCGGATCATGGTCGGTGCAGAGAATCCCGACGCAACCAAATCAACCGTAGCGCCAGTAACATAGCGACCACCGCGCCCATCACCAGTGGTTCGGCAAAATTGTTTTTCCCTGCCCGCATCCACCAGAAATGCAGCATCGCTAATATTGCAATCGGATAAATCAGGCGATGTAGCATGGACCAGCGTCTACCCAGTTTCCTCAACATAAAATCGTGACTAGTCATCGCTAGTGGCACCAACAACACGAAGGCTGAGAAACCCATCGCAATGAAAGGACGCTTCAAGACATCGCGCATCATCTCTGTAACATCAAAAAAATGATCAAACCAAATGAAGGCCAGAAAATGCAGGCTGGCATAAAAGAAGGTAAACAAGCCCAGCATGCGACGAAATCGAATGAGGTCGTTGACACCTGTGAAGCGACGCAGGGGCGTCACGGCGAGCGTCAGGCAAAGAAAATACAGCGTCCAGTCCCCCGTGGCACGGGTAATGAATTCAATCGGGTTGGCGGTGAGCCTGTCCTGCGCACCCAAGGCAATCAGACGCAATAGCGGCAGCAGCGATAGCCCAAACACCATCCACTTTGCCCAGAGCAGCTGTCGGGGAGCAAAGCGCATAGCGACGGTCAGTAGAATTTTTTGAGGTCCATACCTGAATACAGCGATGCCACTTCCGGATAGCCATTGAACATCAGTGTCTTGCGCTTGCGCGTGAGGAAACCATCTTCACCAATACGGCGCTCAGTGGCCTGTGACCATCGGGGGTGACTGACTTCAGGATTCACGTTGGAATAGAAACCATACTCGTCAGGTGCGACGCTGTTCCAGGCCGTTTTCGGCTGAGTTTCGGTGAAACGGATACGCACAATCGATTTTGCCGACTTGAACCCATATTTCCAGGGCACGATGATGCGAACCGGCGCCCCATTCTGATTGGGAAGCAATTGCCCGTACATGCCCAGACTGAGTAACGCAAGCGGATGCATGGCCTCATCGAGACGAAGACCTTCGACATAGGGCCAGGACAGAACCCGACTACCCAAGCCCGGCATTTGGGCCGGATCGGCCAGCGTGGTGAACTCGACGTATTTCGCATTCCCCGTCGGCTCGACTTTGCGTATCAACTCCGCCAGCGAATAACCGGCCCAGGGGATGACCATAGACCAGCCTTCGACACAACGCAGACGGTAGAGGCGCTCCTCCATGGGTGCAAGTTTTAGCAGGCTGTCGATATCGAGCGTTAGCGGCTTTTTGACTTCTCCATCGACACGTACTGTCCAGGGTTTTGTTTTCAGCGATCCGGCGCGCAACACGGGATCGCCCTTGTCTAGCCCGAATTCATAAAAATTGTTGTAACTGGTCGCATCGGCGATAGCTGTCGGTTTATCCGCTGCGGTATAAGCTGGATTGATGCGCGCCGGTAGACGCGCGCGCGATGCTGCCTCATTGGCGATGGCGGCGTCGACCAAGGCGCTTGCTGACAAACCGCCCGCAGCGAGTTGCGTCAGAAAATGGCGGCGTGACTGGAAATGCTCTCGTGAGGTGATTTCGGAGGGCAGTGGGTCGGTAGAACGGGGAAGTTTGATCAGCATGCTTGCTCCATGATGCTGTGCGGGTGAGACATCAACGAGCATAGGCTGTCTGAGGACAGCCCATGCTTCGGCTGTTTACAACTCGCCGTAAGAATGCAAGCCAGACAGGAACATGTTCACGCCCAGGAAAGCAAAACTGGTGACGAGCAGCCCACCGATCGCCCACCATGCAGCAACCTGTCCACGCAAACCCTTCATCAGGCGCATATGCAGCCACGCAGCGTAGTTGAGCCAGACAATCAGCGCCCAGGTTTCCTTGGGATCCCATGACCAGTAACCACCCCAGGCTTCGGCCGCCCAGAGCGCGCCGAGAATCGTGGCGATGGTGAAGAAAGCAAAACCAACGGCGATTGCCTTGTACATGATGTCATCGAGTACCTCGAGCGAGGGCAAACGATCCGCCAGTACGGATTTGGATTTCAACAAATAGGCGACACCCACCATGGCTGCCAGCGCAAAGGTGCCGTAGCCGATAAAGTTGGCAGGTACGTGGATCTTCATCCACCAGCTTTGCAGCGCAGGTACCAATGGCTGGATTTCGTGTGCATCTCGACTGGTCATATACCAGAGCAGAAATCCGACAGCTGCCGAGATCACCAGCAGGATGAAAGCGCTCACCTGACGCGTCTCGTATTTTTCTTCATAAAAGACGGTAAACAACGCAGTAATCAGGCAAAACAATACGAAAACTTCGTAGAGATTCGACACCGGAATATGACCAATATCCGCGCCCAGCAGATACGATTCATACCAGCGCACCATCAAACCAATGAAACCCAACAATATCGCAGCCCAGCACAAGCGGCTGCCGACGGCGCCACCGAAATCTGAACGGGAGAGCAAACCACCCCAGTGAAACACGGTAGACAAACCGAACAGGAAACTCATCCACAAAATAGCAGACTGGCTCGATAGCAGGTACTTGAGGAAAAACCGAGATTGCGCCATCTCCAGATTGCCGGCATACAAAGAAATCGCCCATAAGGACAATCCAAAAATCAACAGCATCAGCACTCGCGAGGATTTCCAGTACCAGCCCAGTCCGGCAAAGACGGGCACTGCCGCCAGCAGGATCGCTTTTTCATAGATATCCATGAAATCGCCGTAGCGGTTCAACGCAAACAGCGCACCAGCAGCGAGTATCAGCGCAAAAATCCAATCAAACAAACTGGCGCTTTTGAATATGCCGGGATTTTCGGTGTAGGTTTGGTTTTCAGTGAGTTCCATCATTTTTCTCCGTGTACTGCAACGAGTCCGGCAAGTATAGTTCAGCCCCGACCGCCTTGCGCGCTGGGGTAAGGGCAGGGCTCATCGCAAGCTCATCGAGGATTCAATCGCGCTTTGAGTCGTTCAAATTCTTTGTCAAAGTCCAGACTACGTCGCTGCGAACTCATGGCCATGAGCGCATGTGTGCCACCGCCCTCTTTTGGGCGGATCCAAATCCACAGCCGGCGCTCGCGCACATAGAGCATCGCGAAAACACCCAAGACCAGTAGTAAACATCCGAGATAAACCACATTTTTTCCGGGTGATTTGGTCACCTGCAGCACGGATGCTTTGACCTGCTCGAATCCTTGGAGCTGCAAAAACACTGGCGCACCATAGAAAAAGCCGTCAGCCAGCGCATTGCTAGCCACCTGCAGGAAGCGAGCGTGCTTTTCATCTGCCGTCACAGGTGGTAATCCGTCTTTTTCACGCGCAACCTGCCAGAGCTCCCAGAGGCTGCCGTTGAGTATCTTCATGAAGGCATCAGCGGCTTTCTCCTGCTGCTCTTCAGGCAGGGTACCGATGAAGCGCGCTATCGCGATGTACCCAGAGGATTCGCGATCCCCGGCGAAGATACTCATTGCACGCAATGAGGATGCCTTGAGCTGATCCCGCAAGGATTTGTTGTCAGTCGAAGTCAGCGGCATTTTCTGTGCATAGCGAACTGATGCCTTTTCGCGCAGCGCGCCATCACTGATGGCAGCACGCAAGCGCATCCATTCATTGACCGTACCCTTGTCGTCGGCAGGAATGCGTAGATAACGGAAACCTTCAGAAGGAGACTCGCGCAGCCCGGCGAGGAAAACCTCACTACCGTCTAGCATCACCGGCAACATGTAGTTATTGAATTCGCGCGCTTGCCCCGTCTTGTCACGGAGCTTGTACTGAACACTGGGACCGACGTTTTTCAGTTCTTTGGTTTTTTTGGTATTGGCGGCAGAGCCGAGTCTTTCGTCCAGTGTCGCGCTGAATTTTTCATTGAAGCTCTTGGCTTGATTGACGGCGCGGACATCCTGACCATTCACACTGGTATTTTCCACATTGAACGGTCTGAATCCTGACCATTCAATGGTGTACTCGGCGCCACCACTGCTGATAAGCGGCGTGGATTTGCCGACCTCACCCTCAACCGGGAATGAGCTGCTAGCAGGCCCATTCATTGGATAACCCACGAGCTTCAGACGGCTTCCGCCATCTTCAAAGCTCGACTGGTAAACCGCCAAGCCCTTGTACATTAAGGGCTCGTTGACCTTGATGGTCGCTGGAAAGCTCTCGCCAGTTTCATGATCAGTCACGATAACGTTACTGGCGAACAGCTTGGGCATGCCCGTTGAGTAAAAATCCACGACGAATTTTTCCAGCTGCAGGGTGAAGGGCAGTTCCTGAATCATCACGCCCTCACCGACGGGTATGATCGCCGTCTTGCTGGCAGCGCCTTCGGGAATGAAGGTATTGCCACGGAAGGTCAGATTCCCCAGACCCAAACGATGACGCTCCGGAATTTCAGCAATAATGCCATTACCGATAAAGGCCTCTTTATCAAACAGCCATTGTTGCGCACGAATAGGCAGGCTGGAGTCGAGCAAACCGCCGACACAAATAATCACAATGGCAGAGTGCGCAAAGATGTACCCCAGCTTGTTGGCCGCACCTTGCTTAGCGGTCAGTAGCGTTGCCTCGCCTTTTTGTACCAGCTTTACCTGATAGCCATCGGAGGCAACAAGTCGCGCCGCTTGTGCAGCAAACTGCTCGCCGCCCTGCTGCGCGGACCACTCGGCATGATGATGAAAATTCCGCAAGGATTGTTCGCGCACGCTCTCGCGCCAGCTTTTCATATCCTTGAGCATTTTTGGGGCATTACGTGTGATGCACAAAGAGGTGGATGTCACCAGAAAGGCCATGATCAGCAAGAACCACCAGGCCGAATACACCGAGTAGATGGAGAAATGCGCAAAAATCTCGAACCAGAACGGACCGAACTGATTCACATAGTTCGGCATGGGTTCATTTTGCGTGACCACCGTGCCGACAATCGACGCGATTGATATGACCGTCAACAGGCTGATCGCAAACCGCATGGAAGACAAAAGCTCGACAGCCTCGGACAGCCATCGGCGGCGGGTTTGCAGAACGATTCCCTCAGTGCTCGTAGTCATGGGTTTGATGCGCTTTGTCTCGGGTGGTCGCTGGCAGCCACATCAGCTTGTCGCAGCGTTTGGTTATGCCGCCATTTTATGCCTGCAAAGCCAGCACACCATCCATATCCGGAGCCCTTGTAGGTCTTTATCGTTCAGGGCTCCGAAACGTACCGCAGAAAACAAAAGGGGCGACTTCTCAGCCACCCCCTCGCGGCCGGATGTCGGCCTGTTTTGCCCGCGCCGTACTTACTTCAGACCAGCGATGTAGTCAGCCACTGCTTGCATCTCTTCGTCGGAGAGCCGCTTGCCTATCGCCGTCATCTGCGCGCTGTTCGTACGCGCGCCGGTGCGGAAATTGGTCAGCTGGGCAACGGTGTAGTCCTGATGCTGACCAGCGACGCGGGCAAACTGGGCCGGAATACCAGCACCATTGGGGCTGTGGCACCCTGCACAGGCCGGTACATTCTTTTCAGCGATACCAGCACGGTAGATTTTCTTGCCGAGCTCAACTGTGTTCTTGTTACGCGCCGCGCCGGGCGCAGGTTTCTGTTGATCCAAATAAGCAGCCAGGTTGCGGATGTCGTTGTCATCCAGTGCCTTGGCGATCCCGGTCATGATGGCATTGTTGCGGTTTGGGCCTTGAAAGTCATAGAGCTGCTTCTTGAGGTAGGCAGCATGCTGACCGGCCAGCTTTGGGTTTTGGGTGATCGTGGAATTACCTGCGGCTCCATGGCATGCAACGCAAGCGAGAACGCCGCGTGATGCATCGCCGTTGGTGTATAGATTGCCGCCCTTGACAGGGTCTGACTCGGCAGCAGGTTTCGAATCATTGGCGTGAGTCAAAGAGGCAGAGACCAACAGAACGAGGGATGCGAACTTCACAAACAGGGACGTGGCAGGTTTCATTCAATTATCCGGGGCTTTGGATTGATTTTGCTTGGCGCTTGCGGCTTCTGCAAACTGGCGTTGGTGCAGTACAAAACCGAACCGAGTTCAGCCTATTTGAAGCGCAATTTCGAGCCCACGATTGTACTACAATGCCCGTCTTTCCTTTGTACGCGCCTCTGCTGCACGTCGCCACATGTCTCTTCTCTGGCAAGCCCGCTTTTTCACCACGGTTAATCGACTTCCGGATTTGCCAAAATATAAAGTTCCCGAGATTGCCTTCGCCGGTCGCTCGAACGCCGGCAAGTCGACCGCGATTAATATCCTGTGCAACCAGAAAAAGCTGGCCTTCGCTTCCCGCACCCCGGGACGGACGCAGCACATCAATTTTTTTTCCTTGGGCGGCGCTCATGTAGGCCAGCATCGCAAAGATCCTACCCGCGTTGAGGAAATTCGCGCCTTTCTGGTCGATTTGCCGGGCTACGGCTATGCCGAGGTGTCGGGATCGGCAAAAGATCACTGGCAGTTGCTTTTGGGGCGCTACGTCCAAGAACGCGATCAGCTCTCGGCGCTGGTTCTGATCATGGACGCGAGACGTCCCTTCACAGAACTGGATACGGAGATGCTGGAGTGGTTCGCCACCACCGGCAAGCCCGTACATTGCATTTTAAGCAAGGCTGACAAGCTCAATCGCAGCGAGGCAGCCGACGCGCTACGCCTCGGACATTCCGTACTGTCAAGTTATGTTGACGAACAAGGTCGTCCTCTGCCATTCTCTGTGCAATTGTTTTCTGCGCTCAAGCGCAGCGGTCTCGAGGAAGCAGACCAAAAGATTCTCGAACTGCTGGGTATCAGCGGGCACACTGAACAGCCCGCCTGACATAAAAAAACCCCGGAGAAAGGGGAAGTCTCCAGGGCCGAACGATGCACCGCCTTGTGGCGGCACAACCCCGCTCAGGGAGGAGAAGCGGGAGGTGAGCAAATCACCCATGGGTCTGAAACCTGCAAACGCCGAAAGTTTCATCAAGCGCCCGCTCAAGACCATCTCTGAGCTTTAAGAACCAGCAATCTCTTTTCTATTCGCCATCATGTCCGATCATTCATCCGCCCAGTTTCCCGCCATTCGCATGCGACGCATGCGTAAAGATGCGTTTTCTCGCGCGCTGATGCGCGAAAACACCGTGACCGCGGCCGACCTCATCTACCCGGTCTTCATCCTGGATGGACAAAACCGACGCGAAGCCGTGCCTTCCATGCCTTGCGTTGAGAGGCTGTCGCTGGATTTGCTGATGCCTGTTGCCGAGGAGTGTGTCGCCCTGGGCATCCCAGTACTTGCGCTGTTCCCAGTCATTGACCCCGCGTTGAAAACACCGGACGGCATCGAAGCCACCAACCCCAAAGGTCTGGTGCCGCGTGCGGTCCGAGAGATCAAGCAGCGCTTCCCGGAATTAGGCGTACTTACCGATGTCGCGCTTGATCCTTTCACCAGCCACGGACAAGACGGTGTGCTTGATGAGGAGGGCTATGTGCTCAATGACGACACGACCTCGATTCTCATACAACAGTCCCTTGTACAGGCCGAAGCTGGCGTCGATATTGTTGCGCCCTCCGACATGATGGATGGTCGAATCGGTGCGATCCGACATGCGCTGGAAGACGCGAAACACATACACACGCGCATCATGGCGTATTCCGCCAAATATGCATCGGCGTTCTACGGCCCTTTCCGGGATGCCGTGGGTTCTGCCGCCAATCTTGGCAAAGGCAGCAAGGCCACCTACCAGATGGATCCCGCCAATTCAGACGAAGCCTTGCGTGAAGTCAGCTTGGATCTTGCCGAGGGGGCCGACATGGTCATGGTCAAACCCGGCATGCCGTATCTGGACATTGTGCGTCGGGTCAAAGACGAGTTCAAAGTACCTACCTTCGCCTATCAGGTCAGCGGCGAATACGCAATGATCAAGGCAGCAGCCCAAAATGGCTGGATCGATCACGACAAGACCATGATGGAAGCGATGCTCTCCTTCAAGCGCGCAGGTGCGGATGGCGTGCTGACTTACTTCGCCAGAGAAATCGCCAGGAAGCTCTGACTCTCGTTTCAAGTCGCGGAGGGCCGTTGCATGACGGCCACGCTTACCACCGCTCCTTTTTGCCCTGCACAATGCGGTCTGCCACGCTATTACGTGGCTCATTACTGAGTCCTGTTACAAGTTCACAGGACGTTTGTTCGAATTATGAACTTTTGTTCGATTATCGTTCCATAAACAAGCACCGAAAGTAGATTTATCGAGTACCTCTCGCCAAATGAACGCTTTAGTGTGATGCGGTAGCTTGCTGATAAGTAGCGCGGATTTCGTGTAACAGCGGCCACACGCCTGCGACATGATGCCATCAGCACGATGAATGGCCGTAACCGTATCTACTGATGTTTGTGAGCAGAACTGTTAAACGAAGGCCGACATGAGCAAATTCACGCTTCCCGCTGTCATCAGGAATCCAAATCTGGGCGCCCATAAGGCAAGTGATGAGGGCGTAAACTACGATGTTGCGGTAGGTCGCAAAGAGAAATTCATTACACCCAGGGGACAAGTCGGTAAAACCCTGGTTTTTTCTCGCGTGAAGCCAGAGCAATTAAAAAATCCCCATCACCAACAGTATTTGGGCTCAGGCTCTGTCGTGAAGAGTTTTATAAAAGAAAAATTAGAAGCAAAGAAGATTGGCGCAGGTGAAATTGAGAGACTTTTTTTGATTCTGAAGGCTCAGATCGAAGGGAATATTTCATATGGCTCCAAAGAATATTTGGGCGCTGATGGCATATCCGAAACCTTGCGTAATTTACCAGAAGGCAAATTGGTTCGATTCGTCGATTCTGCCAACACTGAAATCCCAAGTTCAGCTATCCGCGTCTGAAAGACAACAAATAGGTCACTCACGTTTGGCCTGGAAGCGCAATGCATTACAGCCTAGTTACCTTGCTTTATCGGCTGGCAGTCACAGCATACCGACTGAACTGCTTACTTTCAGAGTTAATCAAGTTGCTTCAGAGATTGAAGGAAAACGGTTGGAGGTTGAAAACCGATGACCCGGGGCGTTTGCAGCTCTTTACCATCTATGCCAAAAAAAATGATTCCCGGTGGACCGAAGAGCGAAAACTTTTTCAGTAAAGCCTTGTCGTCGGCGGTATTGGCCGTGACATCCACCTGCAGCAACAAGATGCCCTGCATCTTTTCACTCACAGCCGGATCGGTGAATGTCAGTTTTTCCATTTCCAGACAAGCGACACACCAATCCGCATAGAAGTCCAGCATCACAGGTCGTCCGCGCGCAGCTGCAATCGTTTGGTCCAGCTCAGCGACCGAATGAATACGTTTGAAAGCGATCTTCTTGTGCGCTTCGCCCGTCAGATGCGCCAGGGGAGCCCACGCATCACGACCTCCGGTCGCAAGACCTGTCAGCTGTACCGCGCCCAACAAGACGAAGACCACACCCATTGCGCGACCTCGAAGACCCAGTTGCCGAGACACTATGAGGAACGCACCATAGGCCGCACCCAGTAACCCCCATCCCAGCATCAGCACCCAGCCAGGTACTAGTGAGGCGACCATCCATAATGCCAGCGCCAGCATCAGCACACCGAAGAAGGGCTTGACCGCCATCATCCAGCGCCCTGCTTTGGGTACCAGCGTCCCCGCGGACAAACCCAAAAGAAGTAGCGGCACGCTCATGCCGACCGCCATCGCAAACAAGGCACTACCGCCAATTACGACATCTCGCGTCTGGCTGATATACACCAGCACGCCCGCCAGCGGCGCTGCCACACAAGGACCAACAATCAGCGCCGACAGCATACCCATCACAAACACACCGGCGAGCTTGCCTGCTCTTTGCTGCTCGGACCAGCGGGTGAGCTTGAGCTGCACTGAAGGGGGTACCTGCAATTGGTAAACATCGAACATGGAAAGCGACAACACTGCCATGAAAATCGCGAAAGTGATGAGGACAGGCGGGCTCTGAAGATCTGCAGACAAACCTTCGCCAATCAACCCAGCAGCAATACCCAGTGCGGTGTACACCAGTGCCATACCCATGGCATAAGCAAGAGAAAGAACAAAGCCCCGGCTACGACTAGTTCGCTCGCCCTCGCCCACGATGATGAACGAGAGTATGGGAACCATCGGCAGGACGCACGGTGTCAACGACAGACCGAGGCCAAGTAGCAGAAAGAGCGGCAGGATCAATAGCAGGTTGCCACTGGCCAGCGATGCCTCAATGCGACTCATCTCTGTCGTGGAGGTTTCAGCGACCGATACCAAAGGCACTTCACGGGTCTCAGCCAAAGCAAGGTTTGCCGGCGAGAGTTTGACTATGGACTCCATCGGTGCGTAACAGAGACCACGATCAGAACAACCCTGACTGCTGACACTCAAGGTAAATGGCGCATCAGCCTTGACGGGCAATCGGATCAGAACTTGCTGCCGGTAGATTTCGACAGTTTTATTGAAGGTCTCATCAAATTTCATTTTCCCTGCCGGGATGACGGCAGCTCCGAGCTTCGCGCCATCGGCCTTGAAAGCAAAACGCTCACGGTACAGATAGTAAGCATCTGCGATATCGAAACTGACCTCTACCGCCGAGGCATCAATCATCTTCGCGCTGAAACGAAATGCCTGCTCGGGCGGCAGAAACTCATCTTCCGCCGTGGCCGGGCCGGGCCATAGTAACGCCAGGAGGACAATCAAGGCATTGAACAAACCGCGAAAGCGCCGATTTATCAGGGCTGTAAATTTAGGTGGCTGCAGAGGGCTCAACAAGCCCACAGCTTTCCAGGCTCCTGCATCGCCATTCTGAACTGGCTCGCAACGTCCATGTAGGTACAGACTCTCAGGCATGGTGATCGGGCGAAGTTTCAGCAACGATCCACTGGAGATAAGAAGATAGACCTGCTACAACCGGCAAGGCAATAATCTCCGGCAGCTCATAGGGGTGCGCGGCGCGAATGGCTGCTTCCAACGCCGGATAGTGGCGCTGCGTGGTTTTGATAGTGAGGGTGACTTCGTTCGCTGTTTCGATCTTGCCTTGCCATCGGTATACGGAGCGTACTCCCGTTGCAAAGCTTACGCAGGCAGCCAGCCTCGCCTCAACCAAGGCACTGGCAAGCCCTTCGGCAGCCGCCGCGTCCGGCAGATGTGTCATGACAATAAAGACTTGCTCCATAAGGTTGATCTCGAGTTTATTTCAGTAAGCGACGACGCGTCAGCACGATTGCCAAATAAAAACCAGCGACACAATACATAACTAATAGCAATAAAGACGGCAACACCTGATCAGGTATGTGGCCCAGCAGCAATGGTCGCACAAGATGAACAGCGGCGCTCAATGGCAGGTAGCCCGCAATAACCTGCAACCAGCCAGGGAGCTGTGTTACGGGGTAATAGACGCCCGATAGAAAAATCATCGGCGTAAGTACGAGGGTGAAGTAATAAGTGAAAAAATCATAACCTTTGGCCAGGGCATTGATCACGAGCGCGATGGAGGCAAAGGTGACGCCCACCAGAAAAAGCAGCGGCGGTACCAGCAAGGCTCCGGGATGCCAACCAATACCCAAGGCCAGCAGCACCCAAAGGATGGCAATCCCGGAAATCAGCGATTTGCTGGCTGCCCAGAGCATTTCCGCGAGCACAATGTCATCGAGATCCAGAGGCGTATTGAGCAGGGCATCCCAGGTTTTTTGTACATGCATGCGGGAGAAAGCGGAGTAGAGCGCCTCAAACGTGGTTGCCATCATCACAGACATGCAAATGGCGCCGCTGGCAAGGTAAGCGATATACGGCACCCCATCGATACTCTGCAGCATGCTTCCAAGTCCATAGCCAAAGGCTACTAACGTTATCAATGGTTCGGCGATGTTTCCCACAACGCTGGTGAATGCGAGCTTGCGCCAGACGAGAAAATTGCG